>ERZ808040.6-NODE-6-length-279672-cov-8.254625_pt1 | contig 279672 bp, 86 predicted proteins | sample MGYA00380191_ERZ808040 | MGnify/ENA primary metagenome ERZ808040 (study PRJEB31490, sample SAMN06133395) | mouse gut metagenome | isolation source: J6 | host: mice | place: China: Chengdu | collected 2015-05 ...
GGATGGAATGGCGCGACCTCGATCTATCAGTCCAAACAGGCAGCACATTACAGCTCCACCTCGCTCTCGGTGGGATCATTGACATAGAGACGGCGTTCCTTGAGGTACTGGATCAGCTCCGGCTCGGTGCATGCGGAGACAAAGGTTGTCCAGGAGAGGGACTTCACCATCTCGTCCGTGTAGGTCGTGGCTACATTCAAGATTCGGTTTACGAGCTGCAAGGTCGCAATCAGCGTGTTGAACTTCAGCGTGCCGCGGAAGATTCGAAACTCGATGGTGTCGCGATTCGTGAGATTCACGCAGCGGTAGCGCTCCCAGCCGTCGCTCTTGGCGCTGTCGAGGATCTTCTTCGGGTCATCCTTGTAACCATAGCGCCGCGCCCACTGCTCGAGCTGGCGCTGCGTTCGTCGGCTGAACTTGAGCAGCTCGGTCCAGTTCGCCTCGAAGAAGTAGAGGATGCGGGCGACGGAGGCTTCCTGCTCCTCGTATGTACCGCCGAGTGCCTTCCTGCTGACGTGGATGTGCAGCCCGCAGGTCTCGGCTTGGTGGGACAGAAAGCCCATCTCAACGGCGCGGTGCAGCACCTCGCGCCACGGCATCTCGGTGAGGTGGTAGTCGAGCGACATCGGATGTGTCACGATTTCGAAGCCGTCGTGGAGCGAGCCGTCATGCTTGCAGTAGACATTGTCGGCGCGGCGGTTTGCGATTGCGAGGATTGCGTCCGCCCTATCGGTGGTTTCGCCGGCATCGTCTATCTCAAGCTCAACGCCGAAGTAGCGGGGCGGGTCGCCGTGGAACACCGGATATGGCTTATAGTCGTACGAGTGGATTGAGCGTGAATCGCTTGGGGCGCAGTCGTCGCAGTAGGGTCGGTCATCGTCGTATGGGTAGTTGGCATCGTCCTCGTGGATGACGCGTCCGCACTCGGTGCAGCGCAGATAGTAGTTGTCGTGGCAGGATTCGCAGAGCGGCGTGTCATCATCGCCGGCGTCGTCATCCCGCCAGATTCGGCGACCGCAGTGATGGCAGACGACGGTGTGTGCGGTGAGACACGCGGGACAGAGTAGCGAGTCGTCCATTTCGTGCAGTTCGGACAGCGGGTGGACGCTGCCGCAGATGGAGCAGGTGAAAGTCTCGGGTGGGGCGGGTTCGAGCGTGATAGGCTCGGCGTTCTCGGGAAGGATCAGTTCGGGCATGGATATTACCTCCAAAGCATAAAAATAGCCCGAAGCGTTGCGCTCCGGGCTTCTTGGGGATAATATGTAATTGAAATTTGGGAGGGTGACGGTGTCAAAGGACCCTATCGTCATCGGGATCGCGAGGAACAACCGGCACAAACTTCCAGTAGGTGACGCGCTTGCCGGCTATACATTTCGTCTTGGACTTGATGACATACCCGATACCGCGTTCGCATAGCGCATCGTTCAGCTTCTTCTTGCCGGGCATTCTTCCTTCGCGTTTATACTTTGCCGCGTCGGCATACAGCGACTCGGGCATGAATGAGCAGAGCGAAAACCGCTCGATCAGTTCTCTCTTGACATCTTCAGGCGGAGCCCCCGATTCTCCGACCGCTTCACAGTAGGCTCGAACCGCATCCGCACTTTTCTCGTACCCTACCCACCGTGTGACATCGTACTCTTTGCCGAGCCATCCGAGCTGATACTTGACATAGAATGCCCTGTCTCCTTCAAAATCCCTCTGTTTTATCGCGGCACGATATAGCGAAAGATCATAAATCAGGCTTAACATGCCCAGTAGGCTTACATTCAGACCGATAAAGCTCGGATAGTGATTTTTGTTTGCGTTTTCCGGCAAAAACGGTCTGTTATCTACGTTTACCAGGGACATGACGCCTCCATCCGATGTCAGTTTTTCGAACACGGCGTCTCGCTCCCTGTCGTCCCAGTAGGGCTTTGCCGTATACTCTATTTTGTCGTCAGCGAACTTCGGCACATACTTTTCCCTGTTCAGCAACTCTGCATCGGCAAGACCGTTGATGCTTTTGACCGTACCTCTTATTCGGTTTTGTATTTCCCGCGCGCTCTGACACTTGATGTACACATTCAGCTCGTCCATCTCACCCAACCGCACTCTGCCGAGCATCTGAAGAAATACGGCTTTTCGAGGATGCGATATGACGATATGCTTCACATCGGCGTCGTGTATACTTACTCCGCAGTCCATCACCTCGGTCGCAATCAAAACTTTGACATTGAATTTGCGCCGGGCTATGATTGATTGATACTCGGCGCCGGCTCGTTCGGTTTTGATGCTATCCTTGGACAGTACGGTTGACGAGCATCCGGCAGCGTTCAGCTCTTCGGACAGCATTATCCCGTCGCGTTTGACGTCGATAAAGATTATCCACTTCTCGTCCGGTGGACTGTCCTTTATCAGCGGTATCAGACCGCTGTAGTTGTAAAGGTAATGCACCTGCATTTTATCGTATTCGTTCGCCAAGTCGTCCGCATAAAACCGGACGACTCGATCCTTATAATATCTTACTGCGGCTTCAAGGTAACCCGTTACCTCGAAAAGCGGATCAAGATTCGGATTTACCTGCTTGTACCGCTGATACACCTTGACATAGTAGTCTTCGTCAAAGGGGATATCATCCAGGTTATACCCGGCAGATCCGCAATACTTCGCTATCTTGGTCATCGCGTAGCTTAGTCCCGCGTGATCCGCTCCATATGGGAGATAATCATTGGGCAGCAGCTCATCCACTTTTTTGACCGCTTCTATTGTCTCTCTGCCGTTTTTTATCCATTCTATCAGATTATATCCGAGTTGGCTCTCATTTGCCGCATACAGGAAGCAGTAGAGCGGATCCGGTGTAGCGGTAAAGAATATCCTCCTGCCGTCTCGAGGCATGCCTGTAAATGCTTTGAGCCAAAGATCGATCTTTTTGTTGAATCGTGCATCCGATATAAAGTAGTGCGCCTCGTCAAAGACGAAGAACATTATCCGTTCTCCGATACAGTCCTTCGCGTCGTAGTCCGAATATCCGATATTCGGCTCTTTCAGGGTGTACCGCACCGAGTATAAGCTTGGCACCTTGCCTTCAAGAGGTTTTTTGCTGCCATCTTTCATTTCGCGGAAGAGCTGTATCATTGTACCGTCTCTCTGCATGCCGTAGACAAAGGCCTTTTGACCGTTCGGCACAAAGTAGTAATACGGCATCATAACTCCGTCCTCACTCCTGTAGTAGGCCGGAACAAAGGCATTATCAGGCAGCCAGTAAAAGGTCGGTACCCAATTGTCTTTCTCCAGCTCCCAAAAGGGCGGCACCAGATCATTCGGGTTTTCCAAATTTGTAAAGCAGGTTTGCGGCTTGAACATGTCGTCTTTCCAGAAGCTATGTTTCGCCTCAAAACTCTGATAAGTATATATTCGAAGATAGTTGCGATACTCTTGAGGCACGGTCTTCAGTGCCGCTTCCGCCTCATCACTCAGCGCAAAGGCCTCCTCCGACACCTGCTTGCTGATTACCCTTCGATTGCAGAAGTACGCGACGTACATACCACGCTCAGCGGCATACGGAAGCAGTCGATTGAACACAAAGGTGGTCTTGCCGCTGCCGGTAGGAGTATCTATTACTAAATCTCTATTACTGTTTATTAATTCAGTTAATGTATTTTCATCTATAATATCCGATAGATACTTCTTCATAGAGATTTCCTCCGTGCATGAATTTTCCCTTTAGTATAATTAAGTAAAACAGGAAAAACCATGTCACACCTCCCCTCGCACCCGCACATAAAACCGGTCGGAGACTCGGTGGGGATCGCGCTATTCTCGCGGGGTCGGTTATAAGTGTTTTCCTCCTTTCGAATCGTATTTCGGTCCCCCATATAATAGTAATTAGCCTATAGACAAATGTCAATAGGGTTGACAACCGAATTTTCATGCTCTATCATTAAGTATAGAAACAAGCGACCTGCGAAGTATTCGCATCTTGGAAGGGAGTGAGACTTATCGCCGCGAAGAAGAATGTCGACACCGCGGAACGCGACCGCGCGGACTCGTTTTCGCGCGAGGAGACGCTGAAGTTCCTCCTCTCCGCAAACGGCAGGGAGAGCGACGCGGCGATAGCCGACGACCTGCTTGCCGAGTACGCGAAGCTGTCCGACGCGTTTCACGACTACCGCGTAAAGCGGCTGAGTCCCGCTGCCCGCGCGCTTATCGAGGTCGCCCGCGACCTGAGCACATCCCGTCTGAAGCGCCGCGTGCCCGGTCGACGCATCAGGATGAATACGCCCGACGCCGCCGGAAAGTTCTTCATGGAGTGGTTCAAGGGGCTCGACCGCGAGGAGATGGCGGCGCTCTACCTCGACGAGCAGAAGCGCAGCCTGAGCTGCGTCACGATAGCGCGCGGCGATCAATACTCCGTGCGTCTGGACGTGCGCGGCGTGCTGTCGCAGGCGGAGGCGCTCGGCGCGCGGTATGTGATAATCGCGCACAACCATCCGCACATGCCGCTGCTGCCGTCAAACGCCGACCTCAGAGGCACGACGATATTCAGTTGGAGCGCGCGGATGACCGGTGTCGAGCTGCTTGACCACATAGTCGTCTACGACAGCGACTTCGTCTCGCTGCACGAGAGCGGGCTGCTGAGCAGGGACAGGCGTCTGTCCGGCACGAGTTTCACCGTGACCGACGGCGAACTTATCGCCAAGCTGGGAAAGAACCGCGCGCCTAGGGATTGAGATCCGCCTCCTGCGAGATTATAGACGCGACGATGGCGCGCATCTCGTCGGCTGAACCGGCTGCTCGCGCGCGTCGAAGCACGTCCGCCCGAGCGGTGTCGCTGAGCTGTCCGAACCGCCGCAGCGCGTCGCCGTTCTGCGCGAGCTCCAAGCCGAATCCGACCGGAAGGTCGCCCGCGTTGAGTCTGTCCATATCCATAAAATCACCTCCGTACACAGTTTTTGCGGTTCGTAGGCGACATATACCCGCAAATCAAGAGACGCAAAGCGCGTTTGCTTTGCGTCTCTTTTGCTGTGAAAACACGGTCTCATCGCGTGCGGTCGAGCGCTTACATCGTGTAGCCCGAGCCGTTGCGCGGAATTGGCGGTCCGCCCTGTGTTATCGCGATGAACCGTATTCCCCACCTGCCGAAGTAGTATCCGCGCCCAAAGTAGGCGATCACGCCCATTATCACGCCGTATGCGATGAGCGCATACATGAATATGGCGTTGAACAGCGACATTCCCGGGTCTTTGACATCCATAAGACCGTACTCCTGCACAAGACCCATCGATATAACGACGAACGCCGCAAACGCCAGCGTGAAGACCATTGTCAACAGCATCTCGATGCGCCAGAAGCGGAGATACTTCTTCGGTTTCCTTCCCCGCGCCTCTAGCTGCTCGACGGTGGTCGACTTCAGCACCTTCTCCGGCTTGCGATACGAGCGGATAAAGAATCCGAGCAGCACGCCGAACAGTATCACCGGCAGCGGCAGCAGGATAAGCATGTTGCGTATCGGCTCCCACGCCGCCGCGGCTTCCCGCGCAGGCTCGGTCACACCGTAAATGATGGTGTGCGCTATGTCCCAGGAATCCTTTCCCATATTGTGTACAAGTCTATATGCCGACATACCGAGTTCCTCTATCATATCTTCTGCGCCTCCCTTTCGTTAACAGTATAACATACTCGGAAACAAAAGTCAACACCATTAGGTAAATATTTTTCATCACAAGGCATAAGAAAAGGAGACCGCCGAAGCGGTCCCCCTTCCCTGCCCTATTGAAAACTTAATCAGCAATCAGGTTAGACATTGTCACAAGCATCTTCGCGAGTTCCGCGCGGAGGGCACCGTCGGTCGGGTCGAGGTGCGGATAGTCCTGACCGTCTCCGCTCATTATGCCGTGCGCAACCGCCCACTGGATGGCGTTCATCGCGAAGTCGCTTATCTCGTCGACATCGGCAAACTCGTGTATGTTCGAGAGCTCGGTCATGTTGAGTTCCTTCAGCTCGGCGAAGCGATAGATGAAGGTCGCGACCTCCTCGCGGGTGACAGCCTTCTCCGGCTCGAAGGTGGTGTCGGAGGTGCCGTTGGTTATGCCGTTCTCGACCGCCCAGGCGATGGCGTCGGTGTACCAGGTGTCGCCGACATCCTCGAAGTTCGAGGTCGCGGTGACTTCCGGCGAGCCTGCCATGCGGTAGAGGACGGTGACGACCTCGGCGCGGATGACTCCGTTCTCCGGCTCGAAGGTGGTGTCGGAGGTGCCGGTCATGATGCCCTTCTCATTCGCCGCGTCGACGAACTCGGTGTACCACGCGTTCATCGGCACATCCTTGAAGCCGCCGGTGACCGCCTCGAACGCGGCGTTCGCGATGAAGCCGAACTCGTCGTGCTGGTGCATCTTGTGGGTGAGGCTGTTGGCAAAGAGCACTACGTTGAGGTTGTCGCCATCATTGTTCTTGCCGACATAGCTTATCGCCTGGATGGAGCCACTCAGGAAGTCCTCATAGTGGTCGCCGTTCGAGCAGATGAAGCCTTCGAGCGGCTGCTTGCTGCCGTCCAGCTGGACAAGCACCTTCGCGCCCGCGGGAACCTTCGCGAAGTAGCCCGCGCCGTAGCCGTAGAGGATGTCGTCGCCCTCGGCGATGTAGCTGGCGTTTATCATCGTCTCGGTCGGGTAGGTCACATAGGCGAGCGCGTCCATAGAGCTGTTGCTTACCACGTTGCGGACAAGCACGCCCTCGCCGAACAGTGCGGTGGTGTTGTTGGTAGCGGTCCTGCCGTAGCCGATGTACGGAGTGCCCGCCTTGACCGCCGCGAGCGCATCCCCGTTCAGAGCCGAAGCGCCGACTATGATGTCCGCCTCGGTCGGGTCGTCGGTGATGTCAAAGCCCATCATCTCGACTGCCTGACGGTCGTAGTTGTAGTTCGCCGCGCCGGACACCAGCGAGGACTTAACAAATCCGGTCGCGTTGTCGTTCGGCTTGCCGGTGATGTAGACGACCGGCGACTTTGCTATCTCCTTAGCCGCGGGAGCGTCGCCCTCGACAGCCGCGGCGTTAAGGATATACTTGCCGCTCACGAGGTCGTAAGCCGTGTTCGATACGAGGAAGCTGCCGGTGTAGTCGCCGTCGGTTATCACCGACACGGCGCTGCCTCCCTTGAGCAGCTCGTTTATCGCCGCGACGGCGGTCTCGCCCGAGTTCTTGATTATGACCTGCTCGGTGGCTATCTTGTCGCTCGCGACCGAGAGCTCGGCGTTCGCGCCGACCGAAGCCGCGATGGTCTCGTAGGCGGCGGTCTCGGCGACGGTTATCATGTCAAAGCCGCGGGTCTTATTGAAGGCGGTGATGCCCTCCGAATAGAGCACCGGCCACTCGGTTATGACCGTGCCGTCGTAAAGCACGCCGTTTGCGACCGAGCGCTTCGCCTGATACATCGAGACGATGGCGGTGCCTGCGGGATAGGTCACGTCGCCGTACTCAAACGACTTGTCGGTCACGCCGACGGTGACGCCGTTGCGCTCGAGGTACTCTATCATCTCGGCGGCGGCAGCCATGTTCGACTGGTTCTCGCCATCCATCGGGATGATGTAGCACTCGGGATAGAAGTTTCCGTTCTGACCCTCGCCGTCATAGACCGGACGGAAAAGGTCAGCCTCGGCGCCCTCGACGTCGTACTGGTCGCAGAACCACTGACCGACGAGCTCGTAGGCGTTCGAGTTGAAGTTGGTCACGCCACGTTCGAATATCTTGAGCTGGCACTCGAGGTAGCTCGCCTTGTTGTCGGCGATGTACTTCGACTGACCGAGCTGACCGTACGCAACGCCGACCGCTATGTGGTCGTTGTACGCGGGCACCTCGACGGTGTACGCGACCGTGCCGTGGAGCATGGCGTACTGCGGGGTGTAGCTGGTGGACATGTCGTCCCACGGGTCATACCAGCAGGTCTCGTCCGCGCCGTCGGCGGTCTTGTTGCCGGTGTAGGTGAGGTAGTCGCGCTGCGGCATGACATAGCTGTTGTAGCCGTTGTTGTTCGCGACCGCCGCGATTCCGAGAGCCTCGCCGCCGGTTACAAGATGCTCGGCGAGCAGGTCATACTCGAAGTTCGGCTCGTGAGGCGGATCGCACGGCTCGCACTGGAAGCCCTGAACGCGTCCGTGGAACTCAGCGAAGCTGACCGGATTCCACTCGCTTATGAAGTGGGTCATGTTCTGGGTCTCTTCCTGGGTCTGGAACGAGTTGTCGCGGTTGAGGTCGAATCCGCCGGACGAGGTGCGGGTCAGATAGGTACGACCCTCGACGTTCTCCTCGGGAACGATGAGGAAGAACACATCGTCGAGCAGTTCGTCTATATTGACCGTGACAGTCTCGATGTCGTAGTACTTCTCAAGGTCGACCGGACCGGATATGGTCGAGCCCTCCGGCTTGATGTAGCCGAGGTAGGTCGCGGTGTCCTTGATGAGGTCGGGGATGGCGACGCTGCCCTCGACGCCGGCTTCGCCCATCTGCTTTGCAAGCTCAGCCTCGCCCTCGGCGGTGAATTTCACGAGCTTGTCATAGTCGATGGTGCCGCTCTCGCTTGCCGCGGCATTGACGAGCATCCAGGTGAAGTTCATTATCGCGTCGGAAGCCGCGACCTCGTTTGCGTGGACGTTCGAGTAGAGCACCGGCACCTGATAGTCGCCTATGCTGCCGTCGGCGAGCTTTTTAAGCAGAGCGGTCGGGTCGGCTTCCGCCTCCGCCTTTATCTTCTTCCAGTTCTCAACCGCGTCCTTGTTCTTCGCTATGACGAGGTAGGGCATGTCGAGACTCTCCATACCGTTGTCGCCGGCGCTCATGCCCATCGAGAACTTCTCGACATAGAGGTCGGTGTTCTCGGCGGCAAACTCGACGACCGCGTCGATGTTCTCGTACAGCTCCTTCATGGTGTGGAAGTCGTCGTACGGGGTGACCTTCACGCCCTCTATCGAGCCGACGGTCTTGCCGTCAGCGGCGGTGACCACGAGGTCGAACCACCCGCAGACATCCAGATACGCGCCGCCGTTGGAGTGGGGAACGCTCGGGTCTATCGAGCCGTTGCGTCCGTAGAAGTAGGGGTTGCTCTCGAAGGCGACCTTGACGCAGACCTTGTCGTCTATCGTCTCCACCGTGAGCGTCGGCTCGGTGAACAGCGGAGCCTCTCCGTTCGAGCAGACGAAGCTGTCAAGCGTGCCGCCCTCGGTGTGGTTCGGGTAGAGCTCGGGGTCTATGTACGCGCTGTCGGCGTCGTAGACAAGACCGACGGTCGCGCCCTCGATGGCGGCTGCCGCCTCCTCGGCGGTCATGCTCGTCTCGATTATCGCCTCGAACGAGCGGCCGATGGTGAGGTTTATGACGTTGTCACCGCCGTCGCCCGACGTGTTCATAAACACGTTCGTCGACTGGGGCGCATCCGGCGCGGGCGCTATCAGAAGCGTGTCGCCGGTCGTCTCGTCCGCCGCAATGCCGGGCACCGCTATGAGCGAGAACACCAGCACTATCGCGAGCAGAAGGGACATTGTTTTCTTGATGGTTTTCGGTTTCATGCTGTTGATTCCTCCATGACTGCTGATTATAATTATCCAACAGGGCAAGAATAATTATGCGTTAAGTATACACCCGCAGTCGGGCGCTGTCAAGAGATTTTCGCGGTTAAAGCTGTATAAATCGAGTACTTACAGAGTGAGCTGCTAGTGCAATTTCACCAACGCAATGAATAGGAGTACTTTTTATTCGCTCGAAACTGAATATTTAATGAATATTTTTATGAATATCTCGAATACCGCTGTGCAAAGAAAAGCCCCGGGTGTTACCCCGAGGCTTTCCCTTTATGCTGTTCAGTTCGCGTTGACGTAGACCGGGTCGGAGCGGCGCACGTTCTTCGTGTTGTCCGGATCGTTTTCGTCCAGCTTCACGTTGAGGTAGCCTGCCTCGACGATCCACTCCTCCGGCGGGACGTCCTCGCCGTCCTCGTCCTCGAGGTAGTAGTAATAGTAGTGGTCGTTGACCGCTTCCGCGACCTCCCAGTAGCCCCAGTACCAGCTCGGAACATCGGGGAACTGGATGTACTCGTTGAGCGAGCTGACACCCGCTTCGTCGACACCGCGGTTGAGGTAGCCGTTCATTATCTTGGCGGCCTCCGCACGTCCGATGTCGCGCTGCGGAGCGAAGGTGTACGTTCCGAGCTCGTTCTCGTCCTCGTAGCCGTCTATCCATCCCTCATCGTAGCAGGTGTAGACGCCATCGAGCGCCCATCCGGACACCTTGTCGACATCCTTGAACGGCATCACGAAGCGATCGTCGCATCCGGTCAGACCCTGGATTCGGGCGATGACCAGCGCGTACTCCTCGCGGGTTATCGGCTTGTTCGGACGGAAGGTGCCGTCCTCGTAACCGACGAACACTCCGGCATTCGAGCAGAACGCGATTCCGCTCTGCGCCCAGTGTCCGGCAACATCGCTGTATCCGCCGTCACCGTAGTCGTTGAACTCGATGAAGTCGGGCAGCACCGCACGCGCGATTATCGTTGCGACCTCGGCGCGGGTTATCTTGCCTTCCGGTCTGAACTCACCATTCGGATAACCTATCATGTAGTGCTCGTGGTAGTCGTACTCGTCTATCTCGTAGACCGCGTAGAACACCGTGTCGTTGATTATCTGCGTGGTGAGCGGATCGACGAGGTTGACGACCAGCGCGTGGTCGGGCTTCTCGAGCGACCAGCCGACGAACTTGGCGCGATCCTTGTACTGATCGACTATCGTCACGTTCGGCGTGAAGGACGGGTAGGCGTAGCGCGCGACTATCTCCTTCGTCGGGTCGTCGGTCTTGCCGAACGAACCGAGCTCGTAGGTCACCGGGATCTCGCGCAGTCCGTAGACGGCGTAGAAGTCGGTGTCACGCTCTATCTTGTAGGTCTCCGGCTTGACGAGCAGGTCGGGCACTATCTCCTTGATAGTCTTGCCGGTCGGGTCCTCAAGCACCCAGCCGATGAACTGATACTCGTCGTTGTTGTTCGGCGTGACGTGCGGGACATGCTCGGGATAGCCGCCAGCCTCGACCTCCTCGGTCAGCGGATCGGGCGAGTTGCCGCCGGGCACGATGATGTAGTTGACCTCGTAGTAGGTCGTGCTCGGACCGACAGGTCCGACAGGCGGCGGGGTGACCTTCTGGAGCGTCCAGTTGTAGGTGAGAATCGCGGGCGCCTTTCCGGCTGCCGTATCCTCCGTCCATGCTCCGTGCCAGACGCCGTTTGTGAGGTCATCGTCTGTCTTTATGGTGAGACGTGCGCTGTTTATCGTGGACTCGGTCTGAGCATTGTCTTTTACCCAGTCGCCGCTTGTTCTGTTGCGGTCGATGTACACCTTCAGCGTGTAGGTCTTGCCCTCTTCAAACTTGTAGTTATCCGTATCGGTCGGATCCATCAGCTCGCCGTCGACATACCACTCGTACTTGGTATTGTCGGTGCCCGGCTTCACGCCGAAGTCATAGCCTACAGCATCGCGTCCCAGTGTGCCAAGGGTTGGTGCGCTCGGAGAACTTCCGATTTCCGGTCTATTCACCTGTGCGTCAACATACTTGAGCAACGGCTTAAACGTATTCGGTTCAAACACCAACGTGGTATCGCCCTTCGTCACTCCACGCACCGATTCTGCAGTGTTGTACGCGAAGGTGTATGTAGTGTTTGCTTCTGTAGCGCTAGTCCCGTCCGCAGCGGCGAATATGTAGTTCTTATTCGCCTCGAGCGTCACAGTCAGCTTTGCCGAATCGCCGGCAGTCAGCGTCGTAGCGTTCCAGTTATATACAACCGAGTACGGAGTCTGATTATACTTATCCGCGATACCGGCACCGACACGCACATCGCCGAGCGAGTCGGTCAAGTTCTGGGTCTGCTTGGCTCCGTTGGTTCCGGCATCCACCTCGTAGCTGTACTTACCATCGACAAACTTCGGATTCTTATCCTCATAATATCCGACTTTGTCGCCGACAACCAACTTAGACATGTCCAGCTTCTCGATCTCAACACGGCTTATCGGCTTCGGCGAAACGGTATAGACAAAGTTAAAGGTCTGGGTAACCGTGTCTCCGCTTCCGTCCGCCTTGGTATTGCCGCTGGCGGTCAGCTTGATGTTGTACTTGGTCGCGTCCGGAGTGCCCGTCGCGGCATACGAGTTTGCGAAGAAGGTCGTTGCGTCATTCGGCGTAAACTGAATCTTCTTCCAAGCATATGCCACCATGTCGCCAACGTCCAACGTATCCGCGGAGGTTCCACCTTCTAACTGAACCTTAAACGCGTCTCCCTCAACCTTCACCTTTACGTCATACAGCGGGTCGAGGAAGTTCTTCAGCACGACCTCGTACTTGCCGCCGTCCGAGCCAAGTACCCGATCAAGGTAGACCGAGCTCTTCGTAGCGCTGCTAATCGCCGCAGTACTTGGGCTGGTCTCCTCCGGGACATAGCGAAGCGCGAAATTCCTCGCCGACGCGTTTATCAGAACTTCGACGCTGTCCGACAGGTAGTTGTACTTCTCCTCCGGCTCGGTCGGATTCCAGTTCGCGGTGAAGATGTAGTTGCCGCCGCCCGTCGGGAGCTTGTAATCCGGACCGCACTCCGTTCCGTCGGCTTTCTTCGTAATCTTCCATTCGATCGGATTAACCTGACTCCAATCGGTCGGTGTGGACACGGTCTTTGGCGTAATGTTGTTTATTCCGGTCACGCCGGTCAGTCCGGTTGGGGTCACCGGATCGTCCACATATGAGGACTGGTATCCCGCGCCCGCCTTGCCGACTATGGTGAGCTGGCTCGGCTCGACATCGACAACGAGTTTCTTATAATGGACTATGCCTGTCTCGGTGCTCGTGACCTTGATCCAGACGCTCAACTCGTCGGTAGCGCGTGTGTAGCTGTCCGTAGCGCTGCTTTCGACATTGACTCCGACTGCTGCCGGACCGGCGAAGGTAACAGCTCCCGTGTCGCTGAGCGTCAGCCACGTGGGCAGCTCCGCATCGTCGCGGGTATCCCATGTCAGACCTGTCGCCGCATCGATTTCATCCTTCGTTGCGACCTCAAAGGTGAAGTGCTGCAACTTGCCGGATTTCGCCGCCGCGCTTATCGTGGGAAGCTGGCTCATGCTGGTCGCCGCATACAGAACAGTTCCGGGATTGCTCGTGATTTCAAAGTCGATCGGCGTAAAGACTGCCCTGATGCGAACGTCCTTATTAGGAGTGAAGGTGTACCTGTCGGTCGCGCCCTCTATCTTGGTGTAGGTAAGCGCTTCAGGGGTGCCGCCCTCGGTCTCCCACTGCTTGAACTCATAACCATCGCGCGCCCTGGCAACGAGCGTCACCGGGTCGCCTGCCGTCACCTTCTTAAAGGAAGTTCCGTCCGGCGCGTCCAGTTTGCTCTCGCCGCTGCCTCCTACCGCCTCGACCGTGCCGAGGTACTCTCCGGCGTGCTGACTGCCCTCCGGCTGAACAGCGGTGAAGGCGGTGACATTGTAGCTTCCGGTCGTGATAGTCAGCGAGACATGCGGGTCATATCCGGTGTATCCGGCGGGTGTTGCTGTCGCACCCTTGGTCATGTCGTACGCGGTTATGGTGTAGGTCTTGCCGGAGCTGAGGTTTGTAAGTATCCACGTCTTGTCCAGCGTGACCTCGTTTGTGCCGACGTCGTACTTGTCGGTGATGTTTATCGCGGCGCCGAGGCCTCCTCCGGAAATCTCGAACTTCAAGTTCCCGCTGCCGTCGTTCTTCGTGTAGTCGAAGGCTACCTTGGTCGCCGTGCCGTTCGTGTCAAACGTCGCGTTGCTCGTGAGCGTCGGCAGCAGGTCGAATGCCGCGTGCGCGGTCACGTTGGCAAGCGTGGCTCCGGTGGTGTCTACGATCGGCTTTATCGTGTTCGAACCGCGCTTGAGATTGACTCCGGCAGTGTCATACGAGCCATCGATCGTCCAACCGGTGAAGTAATACCTCGCATCGGTTGCGGCAGCGTTTATGGCAATAGTGCCATTCGCGCCTGCATACTCCTTCTTCGGATCATTTACGCTCGTCGTGCTCTGCGTGCCTACCGACACGCTGCCGTAGTTGTTGCCCTGTCCGTCGATAACAACGCTGACCGACGGACGGACGTATATCGGGTCGGAGACCGCGCCGTTACGGGCGTAATCACCGTGCTCGTCGCCGGTAGTTACGACGTAGAGGTAGTAACCTGCGTCCTTGGGCTGGATGCTGTAGCTCGATGTGTCCGCTCCGTTCGCGTTGTCAAGTGCGGTTGCGTCGGTGGGAGTCCAGGTCCAGACCGCCTCGGTGTCGTGCAGGTTGTCACCGACCTCTGCCCAAGTTCCGGGAGCCTTCCCGCTAACCAGCTTATCCGGCGCAATCTTGTACCACTGGTAGCCTATCTTGCCGTTTGTATCGGCGCTGTAGGTGGTGGGACTATATGTCACCGACGCTGTCGCGGTATTGAGCGTGTCCGTGTCCAGAGTCTTGGTCGTGATCTCCGCTTTCGTGATGTGCGGGGTGGTGTCGATGAACCGCAAGGTAAGAACAGCTTTTGAAGGTGTTGACGTATCTGCCTTCGAAAGCTCAACCTCTATTGTGTACTGATCCCCTGCCTTTGCGTTGCCCGCCACGCTCTTTACAAACTCTTCAAGTTCAAGCGTTGCGTTATCGCCGCTGACGGTAAATTTGCGGAGAGCCTCTGCCATCTCGGTGTTCACCATCGTCGAGTCGCCCGATGCGGGTACGCTCTTTATCGTGACATGCTCCAGTTTCGTATACCCGTTGTGAGTAATTGAGACATTCCAGTCGGTGTGCGGAGGAGTGGGCGGGGTCTTCCCCAGCCTCTCAAGATACAGATCATGCGAGTGCGGTGTCAAATCGAACACAGCTGCGCCGGCTGCCGCAACAGTCAGCTCCACATCTATGGAGTCGTAGACTGCCGTGTTCCCCTCTATGTAGAAGAACACTGTCGCCTCGTATTTTCCGGTACCCGCAGTATCACTCTTTGTATAGTCCGTAGGCTCAACGCTGAAGGTCTGAGAGCTGTCGGCGTTAGGCGCATAGTCCAGCGGCTTTTCGGTATACTCGGTCACCGTGAAGAGCACGTTAGCCGGCCGTGTCGGAGATCCCGAGTTCCAGGCAGCGCCCTTTTCTGCGACAATCCACTTAACATTTCCTGCTGTTCCCGCATTTCCGACGTTTGTCACCTTTGCGTCGCTCAAGACATCAATCTTTGTGCCCGCAGGAGGATTGACAGTTATCATCGTAGTTCCCGGCTGACCTGTTACTTCGAGGGCAGGAAGTCCGTTGAAGTTCGCGGTTACCGTAGTGTTCGACTGCGGCGTAAAGGTGGTAGTCGCTACGCTCGCCGTTCCGAATCCTCCGCTAATTCCACCTTCATCCGGCGTCTCAGTCCAATTTTTGAACTCATAGTTTGCGCCGGTCACGACGGCAGTCAGGTTGGTCGAATCTCCGGGCTTAACATACGCGACATGCTGTCCCGGATCGTGAGGATCATTCGCCGGACGTACATTCGGAACGTCTATCCTGCCCGCGCCGGTGGTCGGGTTGGTTACTACCAACACACGATAGTAGGTCTGGAAGGGTGCCGACGCCTTGTCGGAATTGACCGTTGTGCCGGTGTTCTGGCTGACGGCATAGATAACATACTCTGTGCCCGGCGTCAGGTCGTTCCAAGACAAATCATCCCACTTGTACTTGTCGCCGCTCGCCGTGGCAACATCCTTATGTCCGCTCTTGACCACCCAATCGCCCGTGGGCGCCAGGATGTCTGCTGCTACTATATTTGCCGTAGTTTTACCATCGGGGGCAGCGTCCTTCTTGGCTACGACATAGTACAGGGTCTGCGGCACAGACGCCGTAGCGGTTATCGTGGCGTTCGCGTCGTATCCGCTGGTCGCTTCTGCCGTGACTTCGACCTTCGGCGCGGTTGCCGGGAACTTGAGAGTCAGCTTCAGCGTGCGATTACCATTGGACAGCTCTGCTTTGGTATTGGTATTGCTATTAATTGTATAGACAACGCCTTCGGCGGTCGTCGCGTCGAACTTGTGGTTGCCGTTCGCGATGGCAACCACGGTCACCGTGTACTCCGCGCCCGCTGCCGCGTTGCCCGACGCATTCCAACTAATGTTTCCGAGCGTAGCCAGTGCCTGCGCCGCAGTCGTGGTGTTGTTCCTGACCGCCGCAGTTATTCCGTCAGTATCTGCGGCGGAGTCAAACGGCTGACCGGCAACCGGCTGGTCGATCGTCGACAGATTGTACTGATAGATGATTGCCGGATCCACGCGGTACGCCGGCGTGTAGGTCACGCTGCCGCTGATTTCTGCAGCCGTAGCCGTGAGCGCCACGCTGTACGCAGCGTCCTGGACATTCCTGCCCACGACGTTAGGCGTGATTGTCGCCTCTACGTATTCACCCGGTGTAAGCGTTATGCCTGTGCCCGTGGTCACATCGGTGGTAATATTTGTACCACCCTTTGTGTACGCAACCGTGAAGTTCGGTGTGCCCGCAGGGAGCTTCAGGTTGGTTATATCCGAGTTGCCGTCGTTGTACAGGCGGCGAACGATACTATCGGTGGTTGCTTTGCCGTAGGGGAAGGCGTTCGCCCAAGTGTAGCTGTTGTCTGCCGTCTTATCGCTCCAATCATCCTCAGTACCCTTCATGTACCAGTTCGCAGTATAGGTCGAAGCCTCGGTCAGGATGTTACCGGTAGAGGTGCCGCTGACCGCCATCTCTCCGGTGAGCGAGGTTGTTCCGGGATACTGATAGCCGGTCACCAGCGACTCCGCCTTAGGCGTTGCAACAATCGTGTACTGTCCCGCCGGTATACCGCTGAAGATGACCGACTGACCCGTTGCAACATCCCGTGTCACCGTGATGGCGTGAGCGGTATCCGCAACCGGAGTCAGTGTCGCGCTTGTTATCGTTCCTCCGCCCTGAACCGTGAACGTCACGTCGTAAACGTTCTGCTTGAGTCCGGCGGCGACAGCGGGGTTTATGACACCATTTGCCGTCCAGGGCTTGCTCATCTTTGCGTCGTCGGTGAATTTAACATTGGTCTCAAGACCCGAGATGCTTCCCGTCCAGTTCATCACATACTCCGGACGAATATCCGGGGTTTCGCTGCTCCACTGGCGCTTAGTGCCGGTGTTGCTGTCGTTAACCGTCTTGTCGTAGCTGAAGACCACCTGAGTGGAAGCCAGAACCGCGTCGGTATTGGCAAGCGTAACCTCAGGACCCTCGATCTTAGCCGAGACAGCGTTCTTCATCGGACCGGTGAGGGTCTTCAGCGTCGTTATGTTGTGGGTGTTATTGGTCACCGCAGCGTCCGGAGTATAGTTGACGGTGTAGTAATTCACCTCTGCCGTATTGCGTGCGTCGTTCTTGACGACTGCTCCGGTGTTCACCCAGTTCGGCGTACCGACTTCCTTGGTCGAGCGAGTCGCCCAGACGGTGTAGGTCTTGGTCGTATCAAGCGGTGTCGCGCTCTTGTACACACCATCTTTGACCTCAGTGCCTATTACGGTCGTGCCCTCTCGAAGCTCTACCTTGTACTTATTCGCGTCCGCCACTTGAGTCCCGTCCAGCTTGACAGTTATCTCACCGGTGTAGTAGACCGGGATCTTCGTCAGCTCATACCCGTACGCGTTCGCTGCGTCCTTTGTGTCCGCTGCCGAAGCCTTGCCGTAGACGACGAGGTAGATGAACTGTCCGTCGTCGTCATCCTGCACGGCGTAGGTCGAGTTGGTGCCAATGGGATTCGTGCCGTTCAACGTCTTATTGGCGTAGTCGAAAGCGGTCTTAGTCAGGCTGCCATTTGTGGAACGGAACCAAGCGTAGCCGACGTCGGCATCGGTCAGCTTTCCGGTCACAGCGGTCTGATCGGTATTATTGTTGGTGGCATTCGCCTGATTGATCGGGTTGACAGTATAGCTCGCGGAGAGCGGGCTCGCCTCACCCAGCTTCGCGGTGCCGCCTATGTCGGCGCTCGCCACCGTCACCGGATTCACCTTGAAGTTATAGGTGAACGGCTTCGTGATTGTCGTGCCCGCCGGAGTCTCGCCCGTAGCCTCGATGCGGTAGGTCGCGTCGGTGTCATTGGTCTGACCGACCCTAGGAGCGATGGTAACAGTCAGCTTGCTCGCGGCGTTGTTAACGGCAAGCGTCTTGTTCGCATCGGTCAGCGTCGGTATGTCGAACGTGACAGGCTCACCGCTCAAATCGGCGAGTGCCGTCGTGCTGCCGTCCTTGTACACCTTGAATCCGGTCACGGTTATCGGCGTATTGCCGCCGTTCACGAAGTCAGACGAGACCGCCTGTGCCGCGGGAATTCCGGTGTCGTAGGCAAAGTAGAGCACATGGTTCTTGTCCGTTATGTCCTTGAACGCCGCGTTCTCGCCCTGGATGTATATTCTGAACCTGTCCGCATTCGCCGTCACATTCTTAACTCCGGCAAACGAAGCATCCGGCGAGGTCTTGGTCTGGTCCGAGTAGCCCTTAAACGTAGTTCTTGCGCCTATCGTGCTGTTAAGGGTATAGTCTCCCTTCGGCACAACAAACGTGACCGTGCCGTTATGCTTGCCTGTTCCGAGCTTGTTGCTGTCGTTCTTGTTGAACTCGCCCGCCGCAGCCGTACCGGTGGTGTAAACTATGGTCTTGCCTTCGCTGCCTCCGGTGAGCTTAACGTTTGTGATGCTTGCTACGCTTCCGCCATCCACATCCTTCACCACGCCGGTGACGGTGTAGGTCTTCTGCGTCAGCGTCGCGTAGATGGTGTTCGTCTTCAGGTTATAGATGTGGGTGAGGTTCTCATTCTTGGTGCCGCCCAACGCAGTTGTCATCTCCACAGCGTTGTCGTTTATGTTGTCACCATTATGCGTCTGCATCCACTTTATCGAGTAGTCCTGCGTCCAGTTGGTGCTGAACTTTACCGACTCTCCCGAGAGAACCGTCGTTCCGGTCGCGATCGACTTGTTGCTGTCGCCCACCACGACCGCGGTTATCGCGGGATCGGTGGCGAACGTCTCGCCCGAGCCGGTCACATAGTGGCTGCGCTGGTCGTCGGCTATCGTTCCGAGATACTTCACGGTGTAGTAGTCAACCGTGCGGCTGGTGTTTGCGCCGCTGATATTGAAGGTGCTTCCGAGCGTTGTGTCCTTCGCGGTCGCATAAGTGCCGTTCTTGACCACGACCTGATAGACAGTGTCGCGAACCAGCGCCGCGCTGTCGTTCGTGCTGAACACGCCCGCACCCTTGAAGGTCAGCGCCACGTCTCCGGTCGTGACGTTTGCCTCCACGCCGTTCGGGTGCAGAACCACGGTATAGTTATCGTCATTGTTCGCTATCGCGGTTCCGTCCACTCTGACCGTAACCTGCGCGTTGTAGCCAACCGAGACATACGCCGACGGAGCATTCTCGATGAGCTTGCCGGTCGCAGCCGACTTGACAAGCAGTCGGATGTCGTGGTTTTCATCACCGGCCACAACGGTGTAGGTGGAGTTGGTCGCGCCGGCTATGTCCGTCCAAGTCGGCGTCGCTGCTGCTCCGTTGGCACTCCACTGCCACTGATAGGTGTAGTCGGCGGTCTCGGCAAAGTTGGTCTTGCCGCCCGTATAGGTCGCTGTACCGTAAGTTCCGTTGTAATTGGTCAGCTTCTGCGCAACGAAGTTGTCGAAGGTGAGCGTGTCGCCGACCTTGGCGTGCTGCTTGTTCGCAACCGTCGCGGTGTCGCTGTTCTGCTTTATTGTCGAGTTGATGAGCTTGCCCTCCTCAACCACAACGGTGAGGGTGTAAGTCACCTTCGGCGTGTTGCCATCGCCGGTAAAGGATATTTCAATATTATAGGTATAAGTTCCGGGCGCAACATGAGTATCGGTGTCCTTAATTTTCAGAGACGCCGTGTTGTTGCTCGTATTCACCGCCAGTCCGGTCGCTGGTATACCGGTAGGAGCGGTCACTGTCAGCACCGGAGCGGTGGGATTTCCATCCACCGCTTTGACAGTTATGCTCTCCAGTGCACCTGTGCTATCCTTGTCATTTGCGAGCGTCAGCCTTATCGTCTGCTCATCAAACTGATACGGCACCGTCACAGTACGCGCTATTGTGCCGTCAGCTCCGGTTCCTGCAACAGACTTTGCAGTAGCAGTATTCGCCGCTGTCGGCGAGAAGCTGCCGCTGTATCCGTCGGTGACATTCAGGAACAGTCCGGTCTGCTTCAATACGATATAATAGGCAGTCGCTCCGTTCACTGTGCGGCTGTATCCGGTCTTTGTCAGCGTTCCCGTGGTGCCGTTGCGATAACCCTCGCGAGTAGTTCCCGCGCCCTCCGTGCTGTCAACGGCATATGTGCCGTTCGGCAGGGTGAACACTACACTTCCGACTGCGTTCACGGAATTCACATCTGTCTGGCTCTTTGTTCCGAGTATCTTGCCTGTTCCGCTCTTTGTCGAGAATGTATATGTCTTGCCGCCATCGGTAAGAGCCATAGTTATTTCGGTTAGCGAGCCATTTCCCGTGACATTCGCCGTCACATCGTACAGGTTCAGCGACAGGACGCCGGTTATATTCGCGTCCGCCGTGATGTTCGACAGCGTCTGAGTCGCGCCCGCCGTCTTCTGCGCGTGTGCGGTGCCAAGATCGGCTGCGCCGTTCTTGAATTGGAGCTTATAGTCTTTCACCCAGTCGCTCGCGGAGAGCGTGACATCCTGTCCGGAAAGGACATAGCCGACAGTCGCGCTTCCGACCTTCGCCGAGATGGTAGAAGGTGTGGCATCGTCCGCGAACAGGTTCGTACCGGTGGCAAATCCCTTGCCCGCGTACGTCCTGTTATTCACCGTGACAGCTCCGGTCGTGACCTTGAAGTAGGGGATGTTTATTGTACGTGCGGAATAGGCGTCCCAACCCGAGTTGGTCGCCGGATTTCCGGCGAACGCTCCGGTCTCGTTGATCGAAGCCACGGTCACCAGCGTGTTATTGTCCGCAGCCGGACTCGCCTTGAGCGTGTAGCTCTCACCCGGAGTCACAGTGAATTTGAACGCATCGGTATAGTCCGCAGCCGTGGTTGAGTTCACCTGGATCTTGGGTACGGTTGCGCCCCACTGTGCAACAGTTATCGGGTTCGCGCCATGCACCGTTTTGACAGTGACTTCGTAGTCGACAGCGATGGAGTTGGTCACGACGCTACCGCTGCCCGACTCGCTCGCAGTAACGAGCGCGAAGACATAGTATCCCTTGTCCTCGTTATCTACGGTGTAGGTATTTCCGCCTGCCGTGCCGACTGCCGCAGCTTTAATTTCCGTCCAGCCTGCATCCGGCGTTGCGGCATGAGTGCCCACCGTCGGCTTTGTCGCCGAGTGATACCACGTCCATGTAAGATCCTGATCGCGAATCTCAGGTGCCGTATGACTCACGTGCTCGACAGTCTTTCCCGGCTGGGTGTGCGTAACTACCGTCGGAGTTGTTGCGCCTCCGACCTTCTCGCCGATTTTTGCGTCGGTCAGCGCTCGTGCCGTACTGGCTATTTCGAGTTCAGTGCTTAGTGGGGTGGGAACTCCTCCTGTCATGGAGGCATAGCTAAATGTATAGACTCCCTTTTCAAACGAAGCCTTGAACGTATCCGTGAAGGTCACGGTCGCAACTCCGCTTGCAACACTGACGGTGTAGTGCGTGTCTTTCGTTATAGTCGCGCCTGCGGCTGTTCCTCCGGCTTTCGTGAACGTCGCCGTTATCGCCGTGGGCTCGGTGGTAGCCGCATCGTTCTGCGTCCACTTGTATACTATCGCGGGCTTTGCGCCATTGCCTATGTCGTAAGTGATCGTATCAGGCGTGATAGTAGGCTTAAGCCTCAGAACCGGCGTAACAGTCGCATCCGAGCTTGCAGTCACCGAGTAGGTATACGGCGCGGTCGTGCCGGTAGCCGTGGGCAGAGTTATTCCGCCGGTGGCAGTGACAATATCCGCGACATAGTTCGCCGCCTTAGTTCCGGTTATATCCGACGCACCCACAATGTTGAAAGACGCGGTCGTGCCGTCGGCATTCGCTATCTCGACATACTTATCCTTTGTCGCGCCGCTGCCGTCGGTTTTCAGCGCAGCTCCCGCAACGGTGACCGAAGCCTCCGCGTCGGTAATAGCCGCTCCGCCCGGACGTTTCGGGTCATTCGCGATGGTTATCTTCCAGTAAGGCACATAGTTGGCATATAGCGTCACATCGTTCGTATCATTCGTGACAGAGTATGCACCGCCGGTCACTCCGGCAGTAGTGCCATCCGCCAGCGTCCAATTCATGTTATCGGTGCGCAGCTTATAGCGATTACTGTCGTTTCCTGTTGTGACATTCAACGTGCCGGTCGCACCCTTCGGAACATACGCCTCGGTTGCGCTGCCCACAGTGCCTCCGTTAGTGGTGCCTATCTTCGCCGACGGCGCAGTGGCGTCACTCGGATTAAATGCCGCAGTCAGAACGCTCACCTTCCCGCTGACAAGGTCGGACGCAACATTCTGCGTATTGACCGTGACCTTGCGGAGGTCTACTGTCTTTGTTGGAATGTTATCTGCCGAGACGCTGCCAACGGCAAATCCGTTTACCGTAAGCGGATAATCCTGTCCCGGCGTGAGACCGGTGAACGTGTGCGACGCCGCGGTGTACGTTTCACCGTTCATAGCTATAACGGTGGACTGTGCAGCATTATTGTACTTGGTCTCGACGGTCACTTCCCACGTGAGCACCGGCGTGAATACAACGCCCTGACCGTTAGGATCGTTATCTATCGCCGAAGCGTCGGTATTTATTGAGTAATCCATCGTTGCACCGGTGCTCGCCACGGACGTAGCCGTGCCGTCCTTTACCTTCTTGTTCCAAGCAGTGCTCTTATATCCGCTTGCGAGCCCTTTGCTAAGCGTAACAGTCGCGCCCGCAGGCACTATGACCGAAGTCACGGTGTCCGACGCGTTGGCAGTCCAAGCCGTGCCGTTCGTATATGCGCCTATTCTGGTAATTTTCGGCGTAGCTCCGCTAGCGGGCGGAGTGACGCCCACCGTGTAGAATTTTATCGTCTCCGTCAGCGCATTAGTTAAGGTAACGTCCTTGCTGTAACCGCCATACAATGCGCTATTAGTGATTGTCAGCGTATACTTAACATTGTGCGTCAGATCCCAAACATATTTTCCGGCGCTTGCATTTGTTCCTGTGGTCGTCGTCGCGGTTTTAGTGGTTCCACTCTCATCATACGTCAGTGTGACAACGCCTTCGGTGCCTGCCCAGCCCTGACCGTTCTTGTTTACCTGCAGCTCATACTTATAGGTAGAAGCCTTGACCTTATGCACAATTTTTGCATCTTTTTCCGGCATGTCGAACTTATAAGTCTTATTGTCGCCACTACTGACCGTCACATTAGTTGCTGTAGGAGTGCCGTCAACCTCAACTCCGACCGGCAGCGTTAGCGTGTATTTAATGGGGTCACTTGTTATGGTACCGCTACCTATTTTGCAGAACAACCTTTCCAGCACCGTATCAGGATCAGTACTGTCGCTAGTCACATCTGTACATATCCCGGTCGGCGCCGTGTTCCAAGTTATTCCATAGCCCGTTTCGTTGTGGCCCTCGATGACCACCGTCGCCGAGTAGTAGTTCACGTCTGTGCTCGTCTCTGTAGCCGACACCGACACAGGTGTTTGATTGACTTTTTCCCATTTGCCGGTGCCGCGCTCCACCCAGACGTTGTACGATCCGGGTTCGACATTAAATGAATACTCCGCATTATCGCCCAGTGTAAATGTATGCGATATCGTCGGCGCAGTAGCTCCGCTGTTCGAAGTCAGGCTCAGACCCACACCCGTCGGCGCGGTGAAGGCATCGGTCAGCCACCCATCGTCTGCGTTATTCGTCGTCCACGGCTGACCGTTCTTGTTCACCGTCACAGTGTGGTCATATTTGGTTATGCCCGCTTCTACATTGATTGTAATCGGGACATCGGTAACCTTCGTCCCTTCACAGCCATCATTGTAAGTAATCTTCAGTGTGCACGAGTACGACGTAGCAGTGGCGTCCTTGCCTGCAACCGCCGTTACCGTCAGTTCGTCCGTGCCCTTTGCAGGGATATCTACCACTAATTGGCCATCGAGTTCGCTAATTACACCGAATCCGCTGATTGTAATATCAACGTTATCGTTTTTGCTCGCATCGGCGGATTGCTTAATTGTCCCGCTGAGCGTCAGTGTATCACTTAGACTTGTATATATATCATCTATCTTGCCCAGCGGAGTAGAATTCCCATCCTGATACAATGCAGCAGACATATATGCCGCATATGTAGTTCCGAGCGGATCCTTGTTTGTATTTGTTACTATCGATGTCTGTGAATCTCCATTTGTGTCTCCGGCGGTGGCAGTCAAAGTTACAGGGGTCGCGCTCAAATTTGCGAAGCGTCCGATCGTTACATTCACTTCGCATGCTTTGTCTATGTTTTCTTCATCGACATATGTGATGATAATCTTTTCTGTGGCATACGCATTACTGCCGCTGTTCCAACTATTATAATTGTACTTAACATGCTCGTTCGCGGTCTTTCCTGCAATAGTGGCGTTTGTGATCGACTCGATCAGCGCAGCCTCGTCCTGACCGTTGGGATTATGGGTTATCGTGTTTTTGCCCGCCTTAAACTCAACTTGCATTATGCGCGCATCGCCGCTTAGAATGTTTTCAAGCTTAAAGTCTACGGGCTTAACCGTGCCGTCATAGTCTATAACTATATCTTCACCCTGAAGTTCTGCCACATCGACGACGTGTATTTTCAGGTTGATACTATACTCATATCCATATGCCGGGGCGCTAGCACTAGTAGTCTTTGCTGTCGCTTTAATGACGGCTGTTCTATCCTCAAGTGTATCAAATGGACCGATAGAAACTTTCAAATTACCGTTTTCCCCCGGATTTACAGTGCTCCCGTTTCCCGGTTGCGCACCCGCAGCAATACTTATATTTGTATCCGTTGACTCAACATTCCAATTGAGCACGCTTGTTGCTAGTGTGTCCGAGGCGGTATTGGTAATTGGTATATTTATATCCTTTGATTTTCCACGCACAACCGTAACCTCGTAATCTTCTGCTTCAATAGAAGGGCGTCCTTTAAGAAAGTATATAACTGGTAACTTTAAATATGCAACATTCCCACCACTAACTCCAGTATATCCAATCCATACATAATACATCTTCTCATTTTGATCATCCTTAAATAAGTTGCTTTTGCTTAACGCTACGCTAGTTTGAAGTGTTACATTTTTTATCTCCGTACCGCCGTATTCTATTGTGTCCCCAACAGAGATCCCTCCGAGGGTAAAATTCACTCCGCTCACGGTGGTTATTAAGTTCGCGCTCGCTTCTTCGCCATCACGCAACTCATAACTTGTAATTTTCGCTGTACCGTCGCCTACATTAGCTACTGTATATGCTGTTTGTTCTTTGTTAGCTGCATTTCCTGCTATACTTGTATTCACTCCTGTCGCCGATAGCACAGGCGTTGTCGTTGATATTGTAACAGGGACCTCAGTAAATAAGCCCTTATTAGTGCCTATCAGCGCCGTATATGTTATTTCTCCTCCAAATTGTGCTTTATTCTGAAGCAACCATTGGAAATCTCTCGAGGCTACTCCCGAACCTCCCTTTGTATCGAAACTACTAATCGTTATAGTGTTATTGTCGCTCGCGTCCTTTCCCTCCGCTATGTTATCTACAATTGCGTAAAACACCGGCGCTCTATAAGATATACCCTTTGTAAACTCATCAATGCTGTATTTGACATCGGGATGGTAGTTGTTGGTCGTAGCGCTAAATGTATTGTAATCACTGTTGCCCTCCACCCCCTTATATAGTGAGGAGCAAACAAGCGCTACCAGCATCTTGCCGCTCGCGCCTATACCGCTCAGATTTATGGTCGCTGAGGCCGATGGCGTGCCTCCGCTAAACGTTATAGAAGCGTTGGAGCCGGTGGCAAGGCTCAGTTTGTCCATGTCGTCACCCGGCTTGTCCCCTTCTTCATCGCTGGGTTCAAGCGGAACATCTCCCTCTGCCTGGATAGGCTCATCCGGCTCGTTGTCTGTATACTCCGGCGGTTCAGTAACAGTATCTCCCGCCGCCGCGTCATCAGACTGCGTCGGTGTCTCCTCTGTCGTTATTATAGGTTCATCGTCCTCCACCGCAAATGCCTCCGCAGGGAAGATAGACAGCAGCATTGCCACCATAAGCAATACGCTCAAACCTCTTTTGAATGTCCGTTTCATTTTGCTGTACCTCCGGTTAAGTAGTATATCTTGCATCAGCCATTCTGCTGTCTATCAGGCCGCCGCTGCCAAAACACGATTATGCATAGTCATTATCTCATTTGAAGCACAAATTGTCAAGCTATCCCTTGACATATTCCTTTCGGATTGCCGCGGTTCTTCTTCGATCTGCAGATCTTCTTCGGTCATCTCCGGCTCTTCTGCGTTGTTATCTTTCGGTTCTATACTTCCCTCTTGATCCTTCTGCTCCAATTCGGCTTGTTCGGTAACTACCTCCTCTGTTATTTCGGTTTCGGGCATTTCTTCTGTGGTTAGTTCACCCTCTGCCTCTTCTGTTTCCTCGTTTTCAACTATATCCTCGTCGGAAGCACCGACATCTTTGTCGATTGCGGGAGTCTCGCCTTCGGTTTTATTGTCTTCCGCCTTCAACTCGTCTACTTCATTTTCGGAATCATCGGTTTCTGCTTCTGCCTCAGTTTGTTCTGCGTCTGCAGTTGTCTCCGTTTCCTTCTGTTCCACCTCAAGAAGCTGTCCATCCATCTTCTCCTCAGCAAACACAAATTGAGGCGCAATTCCTCCGAGTATGTCTTCTGTTATCGTTATCTCTTGATCAAATCCGTCTGGCCAGTATGTATAGGTTCCAACCGCCGTATCGTAATCAGGACACCACCATTCGTTTAGAATTAACTCAAGCATCGCCCAATGCCCTCGACCTCCAGATACCATATCCGCTATGTCAACAGCATCATAGTATCCATTATTTATAACATCCGATGCACTAAGCGAAAATCCATAGTTATCCCATTCAGCCAGCACCAATTTTTCAAAGCTATCATAATCGCTATAATTGTACCAATACGCTACTAGCTTAATAAAGAACTGTTCGAATTGTTCAAAAGTGACTTCGCCTTTCAGCTCATCAGTATCTATCCACCAATATGATGCCCGCGTGTCGCCGTCGGGGTTGTAATCTCCTACACCCGCACCGTCGTTGTATGTCACCAACCAGTGCTGTATCTGATATGGATCCAAATCACACGCAGCAACATAAGCGGCCGCGTTATAAGTAAACACGCCCTTCTCATCTATATATTTCCACTTGTCCTTCTCATAACCCGCAGGCTCGCCGCTGACATTATCCAAATACACCTGCTTAATTAGTGCATCCAACGCTGCACGGAGCTTTTCTTCATCGCTGTACGACAACAGCTCGCTGCGCTTCGTCTTGTCTGGATCCGGAATGCGTATGTTCAGTTGTTCAACCTTATTGACAAGCTTCGGCGTCGTCCCGTCTGACTCGGTCCCTGTTACAATATTTCCCGCCACTGTGTCATTTGCCGCTATTTTTCGCAATTCCGCTTCAAGAATAGCCGCAGACGCCTGCTTGCGCCAAGTAACCCAATCCGAAGCTTCATCGCTACTTGGCTTAGTTGGCATATTAATTGCATGTGTACTTGTCCTGTTATCATACCACCAGTAGAAGCTGTTTGCCTCATCGATAGCCAACTTATCTGCCGAATTGTACGCTGATCCCTCATCGTCGTCATCAGGGTACTGCACTTTATGTAAAACAATAAACTGCAAATAGTTCCATACATTGGTCGAAGACAGTCTTTTACCATACAGTTCCATTGCCGCATCTGCAATGTCTACCCAACCACCGCCTTCAGGAATTCGGATATTCTTTGTCAAGGAAGATATTTCTTCCAAAGTATATGTTCTGTTCTTCAGTTCAACTAATCTGGCCTTCACTCCGGATTGTATTGTGTTAACCAACCCATGCAACTTCGAACTAGAGTCTTCGAAGCTTGTTATTCCATCCCAGCCGTCTTTCCACCAATATACTAATTTTCCTTCAGCAGCGGTGGCTTTTAATACGCTTTCCCCTGCTTTCGGCTCTACAAATTCACCATTATACAAATAGTATTGTATCAGATACCATGCAGAGTCGAGATTAGCTGCTTCGGTAAGTTTACTCCAATCTTCTCCGCTTTTTTCTACATATTTTTCCTTCATCTGAGTAAAGATCTCCGTAGGCGTCTTACCCGCCAAATCGGAATGCAACTTTTCAATCTTGAAATACAGTTTTGGGATTTCCAAGTCGCTCAAGTTCTCAATTGAGCTCAGTGCGCTACCGCCTTTATCTATTGCCTCAATCAACGCCTTCAGCTCGGTTATTGACTCTCGTTTTGGTTCGCGCCAAGCATTATCTCCCCACGTGCAGTTCACGCTATGCGTAAAACTTTGTGCGCCTTTAGTCGTTGCGTATGTATCATTAATTAGATAGTACTGTACTTGCGACCATGTAAGCTCTCTAAAGCTAACGTCCAAAGTATTATTCTGCTTATAATCATTGGCGAGTCTCAATAGCCTATCCGCCGTTGCATTTATCGTATCTATATTGCTAGAGCTAATACCCCCTCCATATCGATCGCTCTTTACAACCAAATCAATAGCAGTTTCCTGCGTAAACCATATCTTAAATCTCGCTGCAAGGTCTTCCCTTTGCTGGTTGTTCCCCGCCGCATAGTTTGCTAATTTCGCCCTCAAATCATCCATCGTTGTATTTGTGGGTCTAGTGATATTGTTGCCCTCTTTGTCAGTATATGTCGCCTTCTTTACCTCATTAAATCTAATATCATTATTCTTCCACCAATACTGACCGTTCTCCGTGCCGGTATAGTAGTTTCCAGCTTTACTTGTGGCAGGCATCTCGCTTTTATTTATAAAATAATATTGAAACTCTTCCCAAGACAGTAGTCCTGCCGCCGTATTCTGCTCAATCCATGATTCGTCTGCATTTTTTGATACAGATTCAACAAGCACCGTTACATCCGAGATGAACGCCGCACTATCCGAAAAACCATCAAGCACATTTGATTCTGTGCGCCAGTCGTATTCAACACTTGTCTGTGTATAGATGCCTGTTGTTGCAATGAAGTTGTTTCTCGCAGTCTCATCAAAAAAGTCCCCGCGTTCATCGCTGCGAAATCTCATTCCACCAGTTATGGTATCTATAGTTGCATCAGTCACATTGTTCCATGCCCTCGGATTCTCATCCTTTCCTGCGGCATACACAGCTTCAACCAATCTCTCGATAGCATTATTTACCCCCGTGCCAGTAAAGACTACCGGCACAGGATTCACCTTAAACTTGAACCACCAATAGATATACCAATCCTCGCTATCATCCGTACCACCTGACGAGTCTTTTTGCAACTCGTACGAACGCGTACCACCATCAATATTCATCAGCCACTTCTGTACTTGTATTGGCAAAAGCGATTCTAAATCATCTCCCTTTGTGCTAACCTCTGCAACTAGGTCGACTAATCCTTGGTAGACATTATTGAAATCTCCCTCTCCGTATGTTCCTCCAGATGCTATGTCGTCTATAGTTCCAAATGCCACGCCTCCAGAATCTGTATTTGTCTTATAAATTCTTAATGATGTTAATATGGCCACCAGATTTTCTTTTAATGCTTTCTTGGCAGCTTCACGGCGATTATCTGTAACCGTTGTATCAACAGATAGTTGTACCGCCTTCAATGCCTCTTCGAGAGTCGTAACTGGGACAGTTACGGTTTCGGCGCACTCATCTTGGCGGCACCAAGCAAAGCTACCACATTCTTCTTTAGTGCGAAGCCCTTTTGCCGTCTCAATGCCACCTGTTGCTTCTTTCCAATGAAGAATATGATATTGAAGCTGATGCCACTCGAGATCAATTACTTCTTTATCACTTATATACTTATATCCAATTCGTAGCGCATCAAAAATCGCCTGCTGCGTCTCTTCAAGATTATCCAGATATGCATCAATATCATCTGTATTTGACCCATCTGCAAGCATCCCATCTTCGTCAAGTCGCAGGTTTAGATCCATTAATGTTGTATATTTGAGATAAGTATTTATAAATTCTTGATCTGTCATATTTATTCTGCCGGAAAACAGCTCTGTGGCCTTTTCTAGCACCTGATTAATGGTTGCAATATAGACATATCCATATGTACCAAGCCTGTTATTATAATTGAAACCATTCTTCCAACTTTCGGGGAGTGATGTATCTGTACGGTAATTGAAGTTTGTCTCTACGTTAGCCTCATTTTCAACTAATGAGCGTGCGACGCCAACCGCAAAATTGTCCCATCCATATACTTCGATCACGCCATAATTCATTGAAAGGAACGTGCTTGTAGGGGTAAAATTTGCCGTTATTACATCTGTACTTTTCTGAACAACGCCAACAAAGAAGTTACTACCAGCGTACTCTACTTTTTGGCCGGCCGGCAATGTGGCCAATGCCTTAGCCGCTTCCTCGCCCTTATCCATAGTGTACTGGACGCGCGTCCAAGGGCTGCGTATGCGTTGCACGGCATTACCCATTGAATCGATTCTTTCATAATCAAAAGATATAGAATAGACGCTTCCTGCTTCTGTAGAGCCTGCGGTACCGTATCTTACATAGTAAGGTTCTGTTATGATTGTGTAATCGTTATTCCAGCTCAGCTGCTCGCACGGCTCGTAGCACGCCTTAACAAACAGCTCGTCGACCTTCACATCCGCGAAGTCTGCAAACTCGAAATACGCCGAGTCGGCGTAGGTCGCAAACGCCATCTCCCCATTTCCGGCGGCGTTCGCGGTCGCGGCGACAGCGGTTCCGGCTGGCATATTCGCGTCCGGTGTCGCATCGCCGGTCGCGCGAATGTAATCCGCGTTGAAATAGTCTAGTCCATCATACGCATGTCCGCCGGCGGCTACGGTCGTGCTGTCGAACGCGGGCAGCTTCGCCTCGGACAACTCTCCGGTTGTCGAGAACGTTGTCCAGACATCGCTTACCTTGGACGGCTGCTTTACAACCGCCCAACAATTGGTATACCAATAGTTGTCGTCCACCGTCTCGGGTGTCTGCGTTCCATCGTAGTCTATCGCGCCGAGCACCCACTCGGTCGCGGCGACAGAGTTGCCATTCTTGTCGACATACGGCGATCCCTCCACGCCGGCGGCGATGGTCTGGGTATTCTCCCAGTCGACCGGACGGCGCAGAATCGAGTAATCCAGCTTATTCGTCAGCGGATAGGACGAGCCCGCCATGTCCACATCATCCACGATGTACCCATCCGGGAATATCGTCTTGCCGAGGTAGGTGGTATCGGTCGACATCGCCGCCTCCGCCTCGGAATAACTTCCGCCGACGGCCGCCAGGGTCGCGTAGTCGGACGTATGGTTTCCCGCGTATGTATACTTGCGGTCGAGCGAGCGGGACAGATTGAACAGGCGCTCGGTCTTAGCCGGACCGTCGTCCATAGCCATTGCGGTGGACTTGCGGAGGGTCGGGTGTATGAATTTTTCTACATACTCCTCCACTCTATCACGGGCATCTCCCTTGGGCACGACGAGAGCGCCGAGCATCGTATCGTCCCAGTCTATAAAGACGACCGCGGCAAAGTCATCGACCGTGCCGCCGCCGCTCGATTTATAGGTCGGGCCTGCGCGCAGCGTGAACGCGATGTTTTCGTTGCTGCCGTCGACCAGCTCCGCGCCCCTGTCGGTCGTAAACAGCAGGTTCGACGTATAGCTGAACGGACGGTCGCCGTCCTTGCGGGCTGCCGCAAGCACGGTAATATTCTCCGCGTCGGTCTTAGGACGGTGTATCTTAGTCGGGGTCGCCGAGGTGTCCTCCTCGGGTGTCACCTCGGTATAGTTCTGCTCCGACGAATTGGTCGGGTTCTTCACATAACCGGGTACTGTCGCCATCGTATAGGTCGGTCGTTGGTCTTCGGAAATCTCGTCACCGTTATATATCGATTTTGTTGCGTAAAACTGATTAATTCCGCTGATTTTATCCGATTCTACGCCGATATTCTCCTGATATTTTCCCGATGTGTATATCAGCGCCTGCTGAACCGTGCTCTGCTTTATCAGCGTGTCATCCGCGAACCAGAAGAAGTCGTTGACAGCACCGTCACCCTTGTTCGAGCCGCCGTTCTGGATGTTGTGCCAGCTCGAGACCTTGTTGCTGTTTACGGTGTATCCTATCTTCGGGTCGGAGTTTTTGTCCAGAAGGTGCTCTATCGGCTCCTCGCCTATGTATAGGAAGCGCACAACGGCAAGCGCCGACTCCTGCGGAAGCACGGTGTCCGCGTTCGAGTTCACCGCCATAGAGATAAGTCCGTCCGGACCTCCGGCGTAGCTCACCGCGCTGGACACCGACTTGGTGCTGTACTGGAGCGTCGGCACTGCTATTCGCTGCTGATTTTTGCTCTCCGCAAATTGGCGGCGTATCTCGGCGGAGCGCTCCTCGCCCTCCATCGGCACATCGTCGTTGGTTCCGAGATTGCCATCCGCGCCCGGCTTCATAAGCGAGCTTTCGTCAACATAATATTTGGCGAAGAAATCCGGATAGGCGTTCTGAATTACATTTATGTCCGCGCCCTCTCCGTATTCAATCTCGTGCTCCCAGCTGACCGGCACCAAGACCTTCGTGTTGTATTGCAGGCTCGCCGCAACCTCGCGGAAGGTGGTCTGCCTCGAGGCAGCGTAGGTTTCCGGGTCTTCGGCGCTGAAGGCTGTTCCGTTCCACCTGCCCGCCTGGGTCTCAAGCCCATCGCCGGGATAGCGCAGCTGCGTCATCTCGTTGTCGGCAAAATAAATCGTCGGAGTTCGTGCTTTGAGCACGAGCTCCACGTAGCCGGTGGGCTTTTTCTGGGTGTTCAGAACGACGTTCGTCTCGATCCACACATCCGGCTTCTCCGCCTCCTGAACCTGCACAGGCAGCACGAGCGAGCTCGACGGCGCGGACGATGCCGCCTGCGCCGACGGCGCGAATCCCGCTCCCAGTCCCACGAGCATTGCGATACCGAGGAAAAACGCAATCAGGGCTTTGCCGAACCGCCGAGTTCCGTTTCCGGACAGCAAAAAGCCCCCGGCTGCACGCCGAGTTTTCAAAGTCGGTACTGTTCTATTGTCCGCCCAACCGTTTGGCAGGTCGGTTTCCCGTCCCAACTTTCTGATTTTTGCCATGTATTCCTCGGTAAGTTCGGGCAGCCGCGCGCGTCCGCACGACACCCTTCACTCGGTCGGTCAGGAACAGACCGACCTGTGGTCGAAGTCTTGGTTTCACTTTTGTGAATAGCGGTGAATTCTTGTCAATATTCGACACGCTAATTATAGCGCATCGACCGAGGAAATGCAACCCTTTTCTACACGTTTTTTGCTTATTTTCCGCGCTTCGACAGCGTCAGATGCATGAATTTTCCATCAAATCCAAAACCAACCTGAAAGTCCTCGCATCATCATTCAAAAAACAGGCGCGGCATCCGAATGCGGACACCGCGCCATATTTCGCTATATGTTACCGATTTTCGTCATTTTCATCGTCTTCGCGCCTGTTCGGAAGCTCCGCATCCTCGTTTTCGTCGGTCGAAGCAGACGGCGGAAGGATGAACTCGTCCGACGGCTCGACGCGCGGCAGCTCGGCCTCTCCGCCCGCCTCCAAAGGCTCGTCCGCATTCGGTTCGACGCTCGGCTCGGTCTCGACAGGCGGTTCGCCCTCGTCCGACGGCATTTCGCCCTCCGACGACTCCTCCTCGACCGGGATTTCGTCCTCGGCAGGCAGCTCGTCCTCTGTCGAAGGCTCGTCCGCGCTCGGCTCGTCCTCAACGATAGGCTCATCCTCGACGAGTGAGCCGCTCACCGACTCGACGGCGCTGTCGAACATGAACTCGCTAAGCGCGGTCGGCATAGCCGCCTGCACGTCGTTTATGTAGCTCTCGAGCGTCGTGTCATAGCTGTCGTTCCACGCGCGCACAAGTCCGGTCGGCGAGCCGTAGTCTCTCGTCGTGCGGTTGTAGTTGTACGAATCGGTGATTATCGCGAGATCAAGCGTGTCTATCCGTGTGTCGCCGTTGAGGTCACACCAATAAGCCAAGCTGTTCGGGTTCCTCGTCGAATCATCCCATCCCGCCTCGCCTTCGTTTGCGCGCGTCCAGCGGTACTGGCGCGAGTAGTAGGCGTAGAGGATGCTGTAATCGACCTGCTTTATCTTTCCGTCGCCGTTCAGGTCGCCGGTCATGAGTATCACCATGTCGCGCGCGACCTGCGGGTCGGCATACGGCACAGCTCCCACCGTTTCATCGACTGTCGGCTCGCTCTCGGTCGGAAGCGGCTCGTTGTCGACCTGTTCGTCGTCGGTCGGAAGCGGCTCGTTGTCGACCTGTTCGTCGTCGGTCGGAAGCGGCTCGTCATCGGTCATCGGCTCGTCCGACGGCTCGCTCTCGACCTGTTCATCGGTGACCTCCGCCTCTCCCGCGGCTTCGAGCAGGTTGTCGGACAGTTCCTCGGTCGGCAGCTCGCCCGCGCTCTCCCCATCGGTCGGCATCGCGTCCTCGTCGACGGTCGGTTCGGTCGCCGCCGCATCGGTCGGCTCGGGCTCATCCGGCATGTCGACAGTCGGCTCGACCGCGCCCACATCCGCGCTCGCCTCCAACACGCTGCCCGACGTTCCGCCGCCGGACACAGCCGGCTTGGACGAACGCGCCAGCACCCATGTGTAGTCGCCGTCGAGCAGTCCCGCGTCGGTCGCGGTCAGAGCCGCCTTGCCGTTCTCTATGCGGAGCTGTATGCCGTCGCGCGTGTAGGTCAGCGCCGCCGCCTTGCTTATCACCAGGCGGTAGGTCATGTACCCGACGCCCGACGTGGTAAATCCGGTCGCGCCGGTCACTCCGCGCAGCAGGTCGAGGTCGGTAAACACCGTGCTGCGGTCGCGTCCCGCAAGCTCGCTCGACATCACGCGGAAGTCCTGCCTCCACAGACCGGTGCCGTAGTCCTGGCTCAGATAGTTCGTCGCTATCGGCTTTGCCTCATAGTCGGACGCCGCCGTGTCGTATTCGTACAGTTCGAGCGTAGCCTCATGCTGCGGCGCGTAGCTGACAAGCGTTCCCGCGAGCGCGTAGGCGTGCGGGATGACAAGCTGCGTCGCCTCGCTTATGCTTCCGTTCTGTCCGACCGCGCGTATCTTCAGCTTGGTGCCTATAACTTTGTCGTACGAGTCGCTCTCGAGTATCTCCTTGAACGCCAGATACGCCGCCGACGGTGTCGCGTCCGCCGCAAGCTCGCGCAGCTCTACGTTGAACTTCACGCCGGTGTAGGCGTAGCCGTTGTCCCCCGCGATGGCGCTGCCGTCCTGCTTGTCCACGGCATACTCGTCCGTGCCGGTGTAGTAGCTGCCGGTGTTGTACGGATAGGTAGTGTCGGTGCGCGGCTCGACCTCGTACAGCCGTATCTCGGTCGAGTTGTCCAGCTCGATAAAGCCCGCGTCGGTCTGGACGCAGATGCGGAAGTCGTTCGAGAATCCGACAACGCCGTTTTCGGCATCCGACGCGCGGTAGACATCCTGAAGCACGTCCTTGTCGTCGTCCGACTTGGTGCCGGTGAACAGCGTCGGGACGGTTATCGTCGCGTAGTCGCCGTGGTTCACGCCGTATATCCAGCCCTTCTCGAGTATCGGCTCGTCGCCGTCGGCAATGGTGGTCGGATACTCGGCGCTCAGCGGGTCGTACGGTCTCGGACCGGACTCCGCCGAGAACTTCACGATGAAGGTGATGTCGCTCCACGATCCGGTCGTGTACGAGCCGCCGCCCGTGTCCTGCTTAGGCATATCCGCCTTGACCACGCCTCCGTCGTCGGTGACCGTAGCCTCAAGCGCCGTCGCTCCGAGATGGGTGACGTCTATGCGCGCATATTCGCGAGCCGCCGCTATCATCTCGTCCATCGTCATCGCGGCGCGGGTCAGCGTGCCTCCCGCCATAAGCGTGGCAAGCGCGGTGTAGTATATCTCGTCGTTTATCGCTATGACCGTAGCGGTATAGCCCGGCGCAAGATGCACAGTCGTCTCTATCGTGTCCGCGACCGTGTCGGTCGAGCTTATCGCGCTCGTCCATACGTCGCCGCTCATCCACGCCGAGGCAGGCACGCCCGCCGTCGAAGTCGCAAGCGTGTTCGCAATGTTCGCGCCGTTGCCGTTTATGTCGCTGTCCCCCTCGAGCTGCACCTTGGCTATCAGCGACGGGTCGTCCTTGTCGAGCACCACGGCGGTTATCAGCACGTCCTCCACCGGGTCGCTGCCCAGCGCGCTCATGCCCCAGTCGACCGTTCCCGCGCCGATAATCGGCAGAGTGCCGGTGCCGTCCTTGTACAGTCTGCCCTCGCCGTAGTTGCGCGTGCCGCCGGTCGGGGTGGTCTCTATCAGCCGATAGAGCTTCGAGCCGACGGACAGCACGACATTGCCGTCGAGCGTGTCATCCACTCCCAGCTTCTCAATGCCGTTTACCGGCGGGTCGGTCACCTGACTCGTTGTGCCGCCCGCGCCGACATATTTCTCGTAGTTTGTTATGTCCAGAGCCGCCGAGCTCGCCGCCGGACTGTCGGCTTCGATGTAGGTCTTGCCGTCGGGCACGCTCGTCGCCGACACGTTCGGCAGACTGTCGTTTGTCATCTTCGCCGAGTTCGCGTGCGTGCTCGAGTCGTCGAGTATCAGCGTCGCGGTGTAGCCCTCGATGAACTCTATCTTCACCACCGCGTCGCTGTTCGCGGGCATGGTAAAGGTCGTAGTCGTGCCGTCGGTGCGGAACGCCGTGCGGTTCACATACAGAGCGCCCGGCTCGACGCCTATCACCCGCGCCTGGTATCCCCGCGCGAGGTTCACCGTTATCTGGATGAGGTCGCCCTGCTTCGCCATCGTCGACCAGGTGGTGTGGAACACGTCGCGCGACGTGTTGAGTATCGTCGCCTCGTTGCCCGCGACCGCCGTCTCGCCGTACTTCTCCACCCTCGCGACGTAGCTCTTTATCGGCTCGTCCTCCGGCTCGTAGACGACGTAGACGTCCGCGTCCTCCCGCGGCATGTCGAAGTCGTAGCGCGCGTTCGGAGTGGTGGCATAGGTCGAGTGCGAGCCGGTCTTCACCGTCTCGTAGAACACGCCGACCAGCCGTCCGCCGCTCGGGATGCTGGGTTCGGTCACGATGTCCTCGCTACCGCCCAGTCCTTCCAGCTTTCCGAGATGGGTACTTACCACCGTGCCCGGGACTGCGTCGTCGTACATGTTCGCGCCGCCGCCGACCACGCCCGAGTTCTGGATGTGCAGCGTGGCGGTGAATTCGAGCGAGTAGTAGACGGTTATCGTCGCGTCGGCGTTCGGCATGTAGAAGTTCGCCGCCGCCATCGACGCATACTCGTTCCACGGCACCGAGTAAACGCTGCCGTTCGAGTCGAGGCTCACCTCGATCTTCGCTATCGTGTAGCCGCTCGCCCAGGTCGCGTCGAGCGGTATCTGTGTGCCCGCCGTGACGCTGTTGCTTACGACGGTGGTAAAGCGGTCGGTCGACGGCGCGTCGCCGCCGTCCACGCTCGTCATCGTGCCGTCGGGGAACTCGACCTCGGCGAAGTTGCCGCGCGTCATGCCGTGCCCGACTATCGCGAGCGTCAGCTTGCTCTCGTTGTTCACAATGCGCTTGTCGGTGCTGAACAGCACGACTATCTTTGCGTCGCTCGCCGGCTGGGTTATCGAACCGGTGCCGCCGCCCGACGTGTTCTGCTGCATCGCGAGCAGCTCGCTTCCCCTGCTTCCGTCGGCGTTCATGCGGTACGCCGTCACGCGCGCGTACCATCCCTCCGCCGTGGTGAATAGTCCGCGCATGTTGTCGCCCTGCGCGCCCTCGCGCCAGTGAGCGCCGCCGTCCGCCGTCGGGTCGGTGGTGTTCAGCACCAATCCAACGCCGTTGCCCGCGGCAGCCCAGCCCGCGTCGCTCGCCGGGTCGACCTCGATGTAGGTTATGTACGGCGAGTAGTCGGGAGGCGGCGGTGTGACCGTCTCCGGCTTGTCGAACACCACCCACACCGTCGCGCCGTTAGTAAACGCGTTCTGGTTGAAGGTCTTCGACGTCGTGATGTCGAGCACTCCGCCGTTCGCGCCCTCGACGATTATCTTCTTAACCGCGACGTTCGCGTCTTTCGGCGTCGCCTCGACGGTCAGCGTGCCGAAGTTTCCGGCATAGCTGCCGACAATTCCGCTCTCGCTTCCGGTGGAGGTGTGCGACACTATCGTTCCGCCGGCATAGCTCATCGACGCGGTGCTGCCCGCGATTCCGGTGCGGTCTATCACACCGAAGCTGATAGTCGGGTGGCTCTCGTCGAAGAACTCGACGGTTATCTGCACATCGTTTGCGGGCATGTCGAAGGTGTAGGTCGTGTCGCCGCCTATCGCCTGCGGCAGGAGGGTCACGCCGCCGTTCGCCGTCACCTTGGCGCTGCGCCCGCTTCCGACCGTCACCTCGAGCCGCACCCTGTCGCCCGACTTCGCGGCTGTCCAGATGTCGCCGCTCGGCATGCCCGCCGTCGTCGTATCGGTTATGTACGCCCAGTCGCCCGCGCCCGCGTTTATCATCCGCACCGCCGCGATATACCGCCTGTCGGTCGGCGTGTTGTTCGAGGTCACGACGGTTATCACGCTGTCGCCGTTCATCGTGTAGGCGTACGCGCCACCCGCAGCCGTCAGCACGGTCGAGCCGTCGGTCGCGTTGTATCCGACCGCGCTCACCGCGCCGGTAGTGTTCACCGTCGTGCTCGTCGCGTCGGTGCGACCCAGTTCGGTTATCGTGTCGCGACCGCCGTTTGTGCTGACAGTCACGTTCTTGCCGCCCGCGGTCATCGTCGCGCTGCTGCCGCCGACGCCGTCGTAGAGCACCAGCGTCGCGTCGTAGCCGAGCTTCAGCTTTATCTTCACCGTCGCGCTCAGTCCGTTTGCGCCGGTCGTGCCGCGTATCGCCTCGTTTATGAACGGCATGTAGAAGCTGCCGCTCGACGACGAGCCGGTCGTGGTCATCGGTATCGTCAGCCTGTGCGTGAGGTTCCAGCCGCTCTCCACGTTCGGCGCGGTGTAGGTGACCTCCACCTCCGCGCTCACAAGATGGTAGCCGGCTGCCCAGCTTGCGTCGACTGCTATACTCGAGCCCGCCGCGACCGAAGTCGGTCCCGCGTGAGTGCTTGTGCCGTCGACTCTCAGTCCCCCCGCGCTTGCGATGTTCGATAAGTTGTTGCCCGCGCCCTCTATATCTAGGCTCAGGTTATAGCTGTCGTGCGGCGTCGGGTCGGTCTTGGTGAAGCGCACGAATATCTCGACGTTCGCGTTCGGCATGGTCAGTCCCGCGAGCAGTCCCGCGCCGCTCGTGCCGCTCTGCGCCACATACACCGGGCGCACCAGTTCGCCGAGCGTGCCGTCCGGGTCGCGCACTATCGCGTAGGCGCTCGCGTACCAGCCGTTTTTCGTGCTGAACATTCCGGTTATCGCCTCGCCCTGAACGCCGGTCGTCCAGTTCGTGCCGCCGACCGCGCCCGGACGGGTGTCGTTGCGTATGCCGTCTATCGAGCAGTCCGCATCCCAGTCCGCGTCGCTCGAATCGTCCACGCGGATTATCGCCGTGTGCTCGGTCGAGTCGGCGTCGCCGAATATCACGGTCACGACCGTGTCCTCGGTGGGCATTGTGAACTGCCAGTCGCTCGACTCAAGCGGGCTTATCGCATGGCCGAAAGTTGTCCTGCCCGAGTAGACCACCGACTGCACCGTCGCGCCGGACGCGGCTATCGTCATCTCCTCGCCGCCGAGCAGTCCGTTTATCGTCTGCCTGTCGCCTGCGGTGCGTCCGTCCGGCGCGCTGAGCGTTGCGCTGACGCTAGACGACGAGCGGTTTATCACCCGCAGTTCGGCGTTGTATCCGCGCGTGAAGGTGACGAGGAAGGTCGCCCCGCCGCCGGGCATGAGGAACTCTCCGAGGTAGCTGCCGTCGGTCTGGCGCTCAAGCTCGACCTCGGTCTTGTCGCCGTCCTTGTTTATCAGCACCGCGGTCGCGGCGTAGCCCTCGTACGGCGTGACCAAAGCCGTCACCTGCGAGCCCGGGTCGACCGAACGTATTATCTGCCACGCGCCCGCCGAGTCGCTGGACACAAGCCCAAGGGTCGGCTTGGACGGCGCGTACACATCCACGCGGTTCTTAACTATCAGGTTGCCCGGGTTCTGCTTGTCGACTATCTCGACGCGCAGGTCGCCCGCCGTGAGATTGCCCTCGATGAAGTGCATCCGCGCGGCGCTCGAATAGTCGAGCGTCGTGTAGTTGTATCTGTACGGGTCGCTGGAAATCAGCGTCGCTGCGGGCGGCACTCCTCCCGACGCGCTCATCGTCACAGGAGGCGAGAACGCGTAGCCTTCGCCGAGCGTCTCCTCCGCAACGTACACTCCCTTGCCCTCGACGACCGCGTACGCCTTGTGCCACGAGTTGCCGAAGCTGGGCACGGTCGCCTTGTGCGGCGTTAAGCGGGTCGGGTCGAGCGTGTTTATCGCCACGAGCACGTTGTTCTCGTAGACATATTCGTAGAAGAAGCTGCCCGCTGCCGCCTCGGTTATCGACGCGGTGTTGTGACCGCCGTTGGTTATGTCGCCGTTCGCTGCCGCCTCGGTCGCCACAAGCGCGGTGGTGCGCCATCCGGGCGGCGGCGAGGGCAGATTGGTGTACATGACATAGACGTCCACGTCGTTTGCGGGCATCTCAAAGCTCGTCTGCGCGTTCGCCACGTCGTTTGCTATCGCCGGATCGTACGCCGTGCCGTCTATCGGGTCGCCGCTGAGCGGCACCATCCGACCGTCGGCGCTCAGAACATACGCCGACAGCAGGTAGTATCCGGTCGAGTTGACATATGAGTAGAGGTCGACAACCTGCCGCTCGGGCACGATTATCTGGTCGTTTCCGAGGTCGGGAGCTCCGGCGTGCGGGTTTGTCTTGCCGGCGTCGGTGGATGTGATGCTGTCCGTCCAGTTGGTCTTGGCAATCGGCCAGCCTATCTCGGCGCGGTTCGGCGAGCTTAGCGCCTTGCCGTCCTTGTCGATGTTCGAGACGTGCAGCGTCGCGACAAAGTCGGTCGTTTCGCTCTTTTTGAGTGTTATCCGCACCTTTATCGTGTGCTCGGGCATGGTCAGCGTGTACAGATCGCTGCCTATCAGCCTGCCGTCCGCGTCGCTTCCGAGCGGTGTTATGACAATGCTCTCGACGGTGTATCCGGTCGCGACATTGAGGCTTATCGACGCGTAGCTTCTCGGCGACGCGGGCAGGAAGGCGTCCGCGTCACCCGCGCTGACCGTCAGCGGCAAAGCGGAGGTCGGCGGGTCGCAGTAGTCGGTGGTAAGCGTCGCGCTGCCCGAGCCGTTCGGGCCGACAACGCTCAGCCAGAGCACCGTGCCGGCGGGCGGGAAGACCGCGTCGTCGGCGAAGAACAGATACACGTCCACGTCGTACGGCTGCATCACGAAGTCGGCTTCGAGCGAGCGGAGAATGCTCGCGTTGGTCGCCGCCATCGTGCGGTCGTACTTTCCGAACGGTATGAACTGTCCCGCGTACGGCGACGAGTCACCGTACACGACGTAGGCGTAGTATATGCCATATGTGCCTATGTCCTGCGCGGCGGCGGACAGGTCGACCGTCTGACCCGCCGTCACCTCTATCGTCCTTGTGTTGAATCCGACGGACGAGCCGCTTACAAGTCCGGTAGTGTTCGCCGGAGCCGCGCGCTCGGTAAGACTCGCGGTGCCGTTCGCAACTCCGTCGTTTCCGACGTGCAGCGTGAGGTCGTATTTCGGCGGGTCGCCCGACTTGAACTTGACCGATATGTTCACGTTGCTCGCGATCATCGGGAAGCTCAGATTTCCGGTCGCGTCGAGGGTGTACGGCACCGGGTCGCCCGCCGTAGTCTCGACGATTATCGACTCGACCGAGTAGCCGAGCGCGAGGTTTTCGGCGCGGCGGGTGTTGACATACACCTTCTCCTCGTCGGGCGTGGCGCGCACTATCTGGGCGCTTCCGCCCGAGTGCGCCACCAGCGGCACGGTGTTGAAGTCGCTGCGTATCGTCGAAGTGACCGACGGGCTGCCTCCGCTGACGCTGAGCGCCGCGGTGTATCTCGTGCGCGAGTCGGTGACGAACTTGACAAACACCACCACGTCGTCCGCCGGCATGATAAACGCGCTCTGCTGCGACCTGTTGTTCGGCAGAAGCAGCGGTGCCTGTATTCCCCTGTGCTGCGGCAGCACGGTTATCGAGAACTCGTAGCCTGTCGCGCACACGACGTTTATGTCTATCTGCGCGCCCGGTTTCGCGTCCTGTATCAGCTTCACCCACGCGTCGCGCGGCAGCTGGTCGATAGCCGCCGTGTTGTCGGTCGAGCCGCCGTTATCCACCACCACTCGCGCGGTGTACTTGCGGTTCGGGTCGGGCTGTTCAAACTCGACATACACCCGCGAACCGCTCTGCGGCTGAATATACTCCGCCGTCATGTAGCCGCTCGCGTCGTAGAGGCTTCCGTCCGCCTGAGCGACCATGGTGTAGTCGACTCGACCTCCCGCGCTGTCCAGGATCTTGAAGCTCGCGAGCGAATAGCCGGTGTGCGGTCTGAACTTGACCCGCGCGCGCGAGCCTATGCCGAGCACTATGCTTCCGCTGTGGTTGTTCGGCGTTATCGCTCCTGTCGTATTGCCTGTCGTGTCCCAACGCTCGAACAGCTCGGCGTCGCCGCTGGTGTGCGAGCTGTCTATATACGGTCCGCTGACATACAGCGTCGCGTAGCGGTCGGTCGGCTTGGTCGTCGCCTTGTCAAACACGACATACACGTCCGCGTTCTCGTTCGGCATGGAGAAGGTCGCGGGACCGCCGTCGGGTATGAGCGGCGCCGCGCCAGCGTTGCGGGAGTAGAGGTCGAGTATCCGACCGTTGCTCACGGCGTACGCCGCGACTACCACCGAGCCCTCGCCCGGCGTGGCGGTGAACTTGACAAGCTCGCCCTCGAGCACTCCGGTTATCGTGCCGTTTTGGTTCACGATGGGCGTACCCGGCTTCTGCGGAAGCACCGTCGGGTCGCCGTCCGCATCCTGCTCGACTATCATCATCTCGGTGCTGCCCGAAGCGCCGTCCTTCACCGTCGTGTGCAGCGTCACATTGTTCTCATACTGCGTCCAGTCGGTCACAAGCTCGTACTCGACTATGACATCCACCGAAAGCGGCGGCATCTCGAAGCTCACCGTGCTCGAGTACTGTCCGCTCCACCACCACGGCACCGGATGTCCCGCGCTGTCCACGACGGTGACGTTCTTCACCCGAGCGTTCGCTGCGCGGTGGATGTGCACATACTCGGTCGCGCCGTCGACGAGCGAGTCTATCCACTTGCGCTCGCCGCCGTATACCCATATGCTTTCTCCCAGCTTGTGCGACCGGTTGCTGTCATTATCCATCGGGTCGATGACCGACAGATACACGTCAAACTTTGCGACATCGTCACCCGGTCCGGACGGCCATCCCTTGGCGAACTTTACGTCCACCTGAACGTCGGCTGCCGGCATGTTGAAGCTCACGAACTGCGGTCCGAACGAGCCGCTGAGCGTGGTTATTATGCCGGTGCTCGAAGGTCTCACCGTCACCGATTCGATATAGTATCCGTCCGCCGCCTCGACATACACCGGCATGTATTCGCCGCCGTGCAGTCCGCTGCGGTTGTAGATGTCGTCGTTCACGCTGCCGCCGAGCGTGTCCTCAAAGCTCGCGCGGTTGTCGAGATTTCCGTCCGCGCCGTAGATGACTATGTCCGCGCGGTAGAGGTGCTCGTCGCCCTTGATAAACCGCACGCGCACGGTGGTGTCGGCGGCGGGCATGTCAAAGCTCGCGGTGGTCTTCGCGGGATCGGTCCCCGCGGCGGGCGTATAGACATACCTCGGCGATATCCTGCGTCCGCCCGCGGTTATCGCTATCGCCTCGAGCGCGTAGCCGCTTGCGACCTCCCACTCGAGCGTCACGGTGTCGCCGGAGACGACGGTCGTAACGCCGCTCATCGCGCTCTCGCAGCGTCCGAACGCGCCGAGCGTCGAGTCGGGCAAGCCGTCGCGGTGGGCTATCGTCGCCTTCGCGCTGTTGTCATCGTAGACAGGCGGCGCGGAATCGACCGCCTGATTTACGTTGTCCGGATCGTACACCTCGAGGCGCAGGTCGAACTTGCCCGCGTCGTCGTCTCGATTGCCGTGGCGGTAGTCGACGATGAGCTCGGTGTCCGCCGGCGGCATGATGAAGTTTATCGTGTTTCCGTTCAGTGACAGATAGCGCGTCGAGCCGTTCTGAATCAGCCGCACCGACCGCACATACCAGCCGGTGTCGACGTCTATCGTCGCCTCGACCGCCACTCGTCCGTCGGTGGTGTAGGTCGTGCCGTAGGCTATCGTCGCGGGATTGGTCGGAGCCGCGCCGCCGATGGTCAGCGCGTTAAGCTCGTTCACTGCCGAAGTGTCGGGCGACGGCGACTCGGTCTTGCTCACCGTCAGGTGGAAGTTGTTTCCGTCGTCCGAGTCGGTCTTCTTGGTGTACTCGACGGTCACGGCGCAGGCGGAATCGGGGGTCGCGAAGCGGAAGCGGCTGTCGCTCACCCACTCGACCTCGATGTTGTGCCGCGTCGGCGTAACGACCGTCGCGCTTATGTAGTAGTCGGCATGGCAGACAACGTCGACATATATAATGCTTCCCGACTCGACATACTCGGTGTCCTGGTCGAGTATTCCCGCTGTCGACGCGACCTCGCCGAGGTCATAGCCCACGACGCTGTCCCTCGTCGCGGGAGCGGGCGAAGGCGGATTTGCCGGGTCGTAGAGGCTCATCACCGCGTGGTTGTCGTCGAATATCTTCTTGCCGGCGTTCGCGGTGTCAGCCACACCCTTGTTGCCCTCGTCGTTTACGAGCAGGGTCACAGGCAGCAGCGGCTCGGGCGGCGGAGGTCCTTCCGCCAGCTGCACCGTTATGTACAGATCCTCGTTCGGCATCGTCGAGAGTATCTTCACGTTCACCGACGCCGCACGGTCGTTGTCCCAGCCGTTGCCGCTCTGCTCAAACGGATAGCTTCCCGAGCGTCCGATGGCGGTGACCGAGTAGATGTAGTATCCCTTCGGCACGACCACCGTGCCGGTAAGCTCGCCGCCCGCCTGCATCGTTATGACAGGATATCCGTTCTGGAACACGCCGCTCGAGCCGGTTATATCCAGTCCCGCCGGTCGTCCGACGACCGAGATATATGCGCGGTGATCATCTTCCTTTATCTTCTCGAAGGTGACGGTGGCGGTCGTGTCGGTGGTCGGCATGACGAAGGTCACGACCGAACCCTCCCTTATCTGAACTCCGCCGCCGAGCAGCTTTGTCTGCACAGTCGTGCCCGCGGCGTCGGTCACACGCACGCTGACCGTGTAGTCGTCCGGTATCTTGTCGATGAATATTCTCACCACGCTGCCGCTCAGCGCGTTCGGTATCACGTCGCCGTTCTGCGTCTTTGTCACTTCGGTCGCGTAGATGTTTTCCGGGACGGACGGAGTGTACGCGACCATCCGCACAGCCGCGCCGTCGGGCAGGGTCGCGGGTTCGGTCACGAGTGTCAGCTTGGGCGCGGTGCGCAGGACATAGTACACCTCGACGTCCACGTCATAGGCGGGCATCTCGAAGGTGTATACGTTTGCGTATCTCGTATCCTTGGTCGCCTCAAAGCTGCGCGCGGTCGTTCCCGACGCGGGCGACTTCTCGCGCACTACTACCTTCTGCACGGTATACTCCGAGCCGGCGAGCGCCGTCACGCGCATCACGCGACCCTCGCGCGCCTGCATCGGCTGCTTGTCGGCGACATCGGTCCAGCCGTTGGTGACAGCTATGCCGCGGATCCTCGGCGTGCCTGTCGGATTGCCCTCGCCGTACCTGTCGTCGTCGTGGTCGAAGGGCGCCTCGCTGTACAGATAGTCGTGCGCCCATTTGAAGATGGTGTAGTTGGGATCGGGACCGGGCAGCTTCGCTATCCTGTCCTTGAACACAGCCTTGTCCGCGTCGCCTGCCGCAAGCCACGCGCGCACTAGCTCGACCGCCTCGGTCGCGTTCGCCGACAGCTTGGCGTAGGTCACAGTCTCGGTCTTGTTCGTGCCCGGGTTTGCCGGATCGGGCACCTGGCGGTCGTACGTTCCGAGGAACGCCGCATACTTGGTCGCGTCCGCCTTCAGGAACTCGGTAAGCTCGAGCGCGGCGGTCGCAAACGCGGTCATGTCCGCGTCGGTCAGATAGTGAGCGCCGCTTGCGTCCTTGCGGAGTCCGAGCGCCATCAGGTCGCCGGTGGTGAAGTTGTCGGTTATCGGCGTATAGTCGTCGGCGGTGACCGTGCCCTTGGTGCAGAGCGCCGCCGCGCGCATCAAGTTGTCAAGCGACTCAGGCGCGCGATCGCCCGCAAGCGAGCCGCTGTAAGTCGAAGCGGTCGCGGGTATCGGCAGGATGTTCGTCTGGTCTGCCGCGAGAATGTCGGGCAGTATGTCGGTGCGCGTCGTCACCGCCGGGGCGACCGACGTGTCGGTGCTTATGTTCACGCCCGCGTCGCGCCAGACCGAGCCGTAGCGCATCTCGCCGATGTTGTCATCGCGATAGCCGACAAAGCTCAGCTGTGCGCGCTCAAGCTCGCGCGTGATGTTGTCCAGCTCTCCGTTTTTGTCCAGATGGCGAATGACCATGTTCGCCTCATGCTGCGTCGCGAGCAGATAGTCCACCCGCACCACAACGTCGCTTGCGCGCATCGCGAACCGATAGTCGCCGCCCTCCTGGAGCACGAGCACATACTCGACGCTGCCGTCGGGCAGAGTGTCGGTGCGAAGCTGCGCTCCCGCGGGATAGGCGTCCGGCGCGAAGCTCACGTCGTCGGCGGTGTAGAAGCGTATCTCCGCCATGTAGTCGCTGTGCAGGTCGGTGTGTATGATTATCGGATTCGGCCATGTAGGTTCGGCTGCGGTCGCCTCAATTCCGCACAGGTCGTAGACCGGATAGTATTTGTAGGTGATGTCGTCCGACGGCGGCTCTCCGTCGTCATACTGCGAGGAGTACGAGTCGACCTCGTGCATCGCCTCGGGACGCGCGTATTCGCCGCTCGCCACCGGGCTGACTTTGCCCTTGATGTGCGTGTAGTTGCCGTCGATATACTTCGCATCGGGGTCATCGCGGGTCGGCCGGCCGACAGGCGAGCCGTCGGTCAAATCGTCGGTGCCCACGCGGTCGCGCTCATCGAGCAGGACGGCGTAGTCCTTAGGCGCGTTCGGGTCGAGGGTGAAGATTATCTCGACGATGACGTCCTCCTCCGGCATGATAAACTCAAACTCGCGGTAGCCGGTGCCCTTGCTCGTTGCCACCTCGGTGAAGGTTATAAGGTTCGTCTTGGTCGAGTCGGCTGCCGGATACGCCTTGACGGTGACGCTGTATCGCGGCGCGACATGTGTCTCGATGTGCATGCCCGTGCCGCCCGCGAGTCCGGTCAGCTCCTCGCCGTCCTGGGTTATGCGCGCGTAGTTTACCGCCGGATCGCCGTTTATCGCGACCTCCGCGGTGTTCTGCTTTGTACCGCCGCCGTCCATGACGAGCGTCGCCTTGTAGCGGTTCTCAAGCTCGGGCATCTTCTTTCCGGTGAATATGTTCAGGTCGCCGGTGAACATCGTCTGAAGCTTGAGGTTGTACGGCTCGTTGCGGGTGGTCACCCGCTCCCAAGCGGCGCGGTTTATCGCTCCGTCGGGCGCGGCACCCATCGAGAAGTGGGTCGCGTTGCGCACCAGGCGGAAGCAAAGGTCGTTGCGCGAGTCGTATGCTTTTAGCACGAAGGGTATCACGAGCAGGTACTCCGTACCCTTGTTTTTTGTCGTATCGGTGTCGCTTGTCGGATGGAACTCGCCGTCGTAATATCCCGCGAGGCGCGCAGCTTCCTCAATCCTGTCCGCCTTCATCTCGACCGAGACGTAGGTCATCTTCCAGCCGTTCGCCGCGTTCGATATCTGCGCGTTCGACGGCGACGCGAGCACCTCCTGCGTAAGCTCGCCCCACGCGCCCGCGCTGTTAAGTCCTCCGTCCATCTGCGGGTCAAGCCCGGTGTACGCCTCGAGCACGCGGTAGTTAGACGAATCCCACCGCGCGTTTGTGCCGGCGCTGGTCATAGCGCCGCCAGTGAGGTTGGTGTTCTCTATGGTCTTCAGGTAGTTCGCGTTGGTGTCCGCCTGCGCGTAGTCTCCGACATACGGCTCGACAAACTGCGGGTTGTAGTAGAAGCCCGCCTCAAAGCTGTATACGCCCTTGTTGCCGCTCGTCGTGGTCGTGCCGCCCTCACCTGTCTGCTCTATCTCCTCGAGCATCTTGAGCAGGTTTGTGCGGTCGATGCCCACGCCGACATAGAATATCGTGCCCGCCTCGCCCGCGTCTATCGAGCCGTCGCCGTTCGCGTCGGTCCAGTAGGTCGCGGCGTCGGTATACTTGTCCCATCCGTTCGCGAAGTCCGCGCCGTTGGTCTCAAGCGAGAAATCCTTGTCCTCCACCCGCACGGTCGAGCCTATCGCCGGAGTGTCGGTGCCCGCATTGTTGTGCCCCGCGTTGTCGCCGAGGAAGTCGACGTACAGCCGCGGACGTCCGGTCGACGGATCGGTCGCGTTCGTCAGATATTTCGCGGTGTCGGTGCCCGACGGCGTGTCGGTGCCGCTCGGGTCGCCGTCCGCCGCGAAGCCCTGCGCGAACATCGACAGTATCGTCGCTATACAGAGCATAAGCGCCGTCAGCCGCTTCATCTTCACTTTCACGCCGTCTCACCTCATTTCGTTTATGATTTTCGTGCTTACTTCTCGTCGTCCTTCTGCTTGCTTGCCGAGCGGTCGGTGCCGTCCTCGAACACCGGCTCGCTCTCGTTAACCGCGCGGAGTATCGCGCTGTACGCCCAGTGGTTCATCGGCACATCTTTAGGATACACCGTCACCGGATAGGCGTTTCGATAGTTCACCAGGCGGTAGAACATCGCCGCAGCCTCCGCGCGGGTTATGCCGCGGTCGGGCTGGAAGAAATCGCCGCCGTCGCCGACCACGACTCCCCTCTCCTTCAGTCCGTTTATGTAGCCGCTCGCCCAGGTGCTGTGTATGCCGCTGTCCGCGAAGCCGTCCCCTCCGATGAACTTGGACGGGTCGATGCCGAGCATGCGCGCGATTATCGCGGCAGCCTCCGCGCGGCTTGCTATACGCTCGCCCGCGAACTGCTCCTCACCCACTCCGTTTATCACGCCCCACTCGCCGAGCAGCTTCACCGCCTCGGCGTAAGGCTCGTCGCCGACCAGATCCACAAACTCTCCCGAGCCGAACCTGCTCCAGCTGTCGTTTGCGAGGAAGAACATCGCCGCGACGCATACAAACTCGCCGCGCGTCATCTCGCGGTCGGGATAGAAGAAGTAGTCGCTGTCCACTCCGAGATACGCCGCGAGCGTCTCGTGGTTGAACACGCCGGTCTGCTCGGGATACGCCTCGAGCACGGTCACCGCCATTATCGACACGCGTCCGTAGTGCGACGTCGCGGATATTATCGCCATGCCCACGCCCACAAACTCGAGCACGCCGTCGGCGCTGACCTTTACTATCCGCTCGTCCGAGCTCTCCCAGACTATGTCCATGTTCGCAACGCGGCTCGGGTAGAACTCGACCTCCAGCTTTATCGGGGTCTCGCCCACCCGCGCGGTTATCTCACGCGGATGTATCCTTATCCAGCGCTCTATCGGGTTGTAGTCGCTTCCGCCCTGCGTCACGAACAGCTGGATGTTGTTGCCCGAGTTGAACTTCTCGAGCGCGGTGACGCTCTCGCCGTCCACCTCGCGGGTGACCTCCAGCGTTATCTCAACGCCGAGCATTATCGGGTTATCGTCGCTGAACTCGAGCGCGTTCTGATAGCGGTCGTCCCAGTAGAAGCCCGCGTAGTAGTGGGTCTCGCTGTCCCCTATCGCTCCGCTCAGCTCGGACTGCTCGACAAATCCGGTGCAGTCGGTAAAGCGTACCGAGCGCAGCGTGCGCACGTCGTAGGTCTTCTCGTCGTCCTCCTTGGCGCTCTGCATATCCTTGGCGCTGACAAGCTCGATGCGGTAGCTGAACATGCGCAGCATATCGCTCGGAAGCGTCGCCGCGCCGTCCCCCTCCGACGGCTGCTTGGTGTAGTCGACATACGCCTGCATCGCCGCGTCGGTCTTAGCCTTCAGCTCGGTGCGCTTTGCGTCGGAAGTGCTCTCGCCCTTGTACTCCTCCGACGTGTAGAATGGGTCGGACGCGAGATAGTTGTGCGTCTCCGCAAGGCGAACCTTGCCCACAACGTAGGCGCCGCGCGGTATCGCCGAGCGCTCGGTGGTATAGTAGCCGTAGAAGTAGTAGTAGGTCTCGCCGTTTATCGTGGTCGACTTTGCCTCGTTGTTTATGTCTATGACGTGGAATTTGAGACCGTCGTCAAGCTCCCACACCGAGTCGCGCGCGGTCATATTCCCGCTGTCGTCGGTGTCGAGATACTGTATCAGCTTGTACTCGTTTATGACGCTGTTCCCTTCCTCGTCGATGGACTCGTGCCTGTACACCGCGTCCGGATTTATCCGCGCGTCGACGTTTGTCCACTTGTACTCCTGACCTATCATCTCGCCCGAGAAGTCGCCCGGGTCGGTCTCCTCGCTTATGTAGTCGTCGGTGGGATAGAACTTTCCCTCCGCGCCGTCCGGATAGACCGACGTCACCGTCTCGCCGCCGAAGTAGAAGGTGTCCCAGAACGAGTCCCGGTCGCCGCAGTAGTAGCGGATGACGTTGTCGTCCTTAACGAGATATTCGAGCGCGAACTCGAGATGAAGCTCGTCGGCGTAGTCGTCGGTCAGGTCGAGGTTATTGTAGCTCAGCGTGCCGTTATGCGTAACGCGGTTGCGGTTTTCGAGCACCGACAGGCTCTTCACCTTGTCGCCGACCGTCTCGCCGTGGTAGCAGAGCCGCACCACGCCGGTCGACTCGTCCACCTCTAGCGTAGGCATGACGCCCACAGTGTCCTTGCCGAGCGGCGCTCTCGACGCCTTGCCTATCGTCGCCGACGGCGCGTTATCCGCGTCGAGCGCCACGCTCGTGGTCGTCTGCCACGACTTGTCGCTCGCGAAGGTATAGTTCTTCGCGTCCGGACCGCCGAGTATTATGTCGCGAACGCTCAGCTTCATCGGCGCGACGTCGGCGCTCCAGTCGTCCCATCCGTCGCCGCCTGAGGTCTTGACCGTGCCGTATGCGTCGTCCTGATAGCGCACGTTCTCATCGGCAAACTCGAAGGTGAGCGTGCCCTTGCCCCAGCCGCGCGAGTCGGTGAACTGCAGGCGCGAATTTGTGCCCGCGCCGACGCTTCCGCTCGAGAACCTGTAGCCGTTCGCGCCGATCGCGTCGACAAGGCTCTTGTACTGGTTGCTGTATCCCGCGTTTCCGCGATCCGCCCACGTCCAGTTGCCCTCATAGCTGCTGCCCGTCACGGCATAGATGAGGTCGCCGGAGTAGATGTTGGTGAAGGTGATGCTGCCCACCGCCTGCGTCGTGCCGTCGTAGGTCTTGTCCGAAGCCGTGACCTCGTACTCTATCTCGAGCGGCTTTATGACTATCGGCACGCCCGGATCGTCCTTGCTCGGCTCGCCGGTGGTGCTCGATATCATACGCTGAACATACGGCTGTCCCGAGCCGCGCTGCGCGGTGATTATCAGATATTTGCCGTTTTGCGAGAATTTGTTGTAATCCGCCGAGCTTGTGCTGCTCGTCGAATCGTGCATCGGCGCTATCGTCAGATGGTCGCCGTCGTTTGCGCGGCGGTATGTTCCTGTGTCGATCACCTTAGCCTGTTCCCTGATAAGTTCGGCGCGCTCCTCCGGCGTCATATCATCGGTCGGCGCAGGCGGAACGGTGGCTTTGTTGTAGTAGCTTATATAGATGCCGTACTGCGACAGGTCGTCGGCGTAGCTGACAAGTCGCGTGCTGCCGCCCTCATATGTGACCTGAAGCTGGAGTCCGCGCAGTTCGAGCGACTCGCCGTATGTATACTCGCCGAGACCCTTGGAGGGCAGATGCAGCACCATTATGTCCGCTATCTTTCGCATATCCACGCGTGCAGCCAGCAGGTCGTCCTCTCCCTTTCCGCTGTATATCTGAAGTATATAGTTCTTGCCCGCGTCGTTGTCCACAAGCGTCGGATATGAGTCCCGCGTAGCCACTATTCGCGCGGGGGTCTTTTGTTTGGTCTCCTCCCCCTTATTTATCGTGTCATATGTCACGGTAAAGCTAACCGACGGATTGTCATCACCTATAACGCCGTCTGTCGAAAGGAAGAAGGTGTTTAGCGCGTATGCCGGAACTATGCTCATCGCCGCGTCGCCCGACGGTCGGACGTTGCCCGCGTTGCCGCCGTTTCCGTTCTGCAGTCCGAACCAGTACCAACGGTCGCGCTTTATGTTGCTGCCGCTCGGCTGTATGCTGCTCGCGTACACGGTTCTCTCAGTATATTTGCCGCCGTTTTCCTCGTATATAATGTACTGTGTGCTCGAGTAGTCGGGCACGGTTACGTCGGTCAACTTTCGCTCGTAATATCCGCCGTCGTAGTAGGGCAGTACGCGCGGGGCGGTCGTGCCCTCCGTCTCGGTAAGCAGCGTGTATATCGAGCGGTCTAGACGGTCATCCCCATTGTAGCCCGCGTAGAATCGGGTTATCGCTATCGGACGGCGGAACACATATATTCTGCCACTCGCGTACTGAAGCTCATAGTTTGCCATCGAGCCGCCGCTGAGGTTCAGCGCGTAGCCGCCCCGTCCGCCGTCGACGACCGAGCTGCTCGCGGTCGCGGTGGTCGAGAAGGTCGGCGCGGTCGTCATGCCGAGCGCGGCAAGCGCACCGTTCTGCGTCGCCGTCATGCCGCTGTCGCTGCAGCGCACATAGCCGTAGCCGTACTCCCTGCCGTCTATCGTCTTCTTGGACACCGCAGGAACGGTCGACTGCTCGTGTGCCGCAAGCTGCGATATGTCGAAGCAATACTCATATGCCGCGTTCGGCGCGGTCAGAACACCTCCCGAACTTACGCAGTCGACAAACCGCGTGCTGTAATTCTTCTCGCCGTAGTAGCGGTACTGGTCGACCGCCGTCAGCGTGAGCGGCTTCTTCTTGACGGTTATAGTGAAGCTCTTGGCTGCGCTCGTAACCGTCGAATGGCTCGCGCACCGCTTGCCGCTCACGACGATGTACGCGCCGTCGTGACCTGTGTGGGTGACGCAGTTTCCGTTCGCGCCGACAAACGGCACGGTCGCGCTGCCCTTCGCGAGGGTCACGCCCAGTCCGTAGCGCGCGAAGGTGGCGCTGTTGTACACCAGCTCGCCTATGTTCCCCGCGCTCAGCTTCATGCCGTCGAGCGGCTGCGCGGCAAGGTCTATGTCCTTGTTGTATATCGAGCCGGTGCCCGTCTCAAATGTTATGCGCACGGTCAGTCCGTCCGGTATGAACTCGTCGCCGTGTATCTTGGTGGTCGTGCGCGGCGCGCCGATTATCTCCACCGCGGTCATCCTGCGGGTGGTGACCTTCACCTCGCCCACGACATAGTTGGTCGTGTCCGCCCGATCGTCCACCTTTATATAGGTTATATTGCTGCCGTTCTGCACGCGCGAGTAGTATTCGACCTCCTGCGGGCGCACGCTCAGCGCGTCGCCCTGGCTCGCGTAGACAAGTCGGTAGTTGTGCGCCGCCGTGTCGCTCGACGACAGTCTCATCTCCTTGACCGACGCGAGCACGTTCTTTTCGGCAAGCGTGTTGCCGCTTCCGTCCTTCATGTTGAAGTATCCGTCGGCTATCGACGACCACTGGGTCGTCTCGTTGAGCAGCCGGAGCACGCAGACGACCGACAGCTTGTCGCCGTTCACCAGCGCGTTGCCGCTCAGTCCCATATTTATCTTGATCGCCTCGTTCTCGTTTCCGGTCAGCCAGTAGCTCGTCTTCTCGGCGTCGTGGTCGGGCAGCGAGAAGAGGACACCGTCGTCGGTGCCATACGTCATATTCTTCAGCAACAGGTTTTCCGGCTTGTCGGCGTAGAAGTCGGCGTATATCGAGCCGAGCAGCTTGCTGTCGGGCAGCTTGTTTACCACTATCGGGCGCTGCTCTATTCGACCGAAGTTCATGCCGAACTCATCGCTTATCGTCAGCGAGCCGCCGCGCCGTATCTGCTCGTAGTTGAACTTGTAGTTGTCATGCTTCGCGCCGTACAGTCCGATGTAGAAGTCGATGCCGGTGACCTGGCTGTTCCTCGTCAGCTGCTTTTTCGCGTCCTTGAACTCGCCGAGCGTGGTCGGAACGGTCCTGCCGTTGTCTATCGCGGCTGTGGTCGGTCTGCCGCTCCACGCCGCCTCGTTCGCATATCCAAGCGCGCGGGCGAGGTCTTCCGGCGTGCCGACACCGTTCACGACAGTCGTCGAATCGGATATCTTCGTCCTGTCCCACGGCGCGAGATCCTGTATGTTGAAGCTGTATTCCACCTCCGGAAGCTCGCCGTAGTAGTGGGTCTCCTCCGGAACGCGCAGGGTTATCGTCCGCTTGTTTATCGTTATCGGCGCGCTGTACTCCGCCTTGTAAACTATGCCGGTCGTCGTGTCCGGCATATACGCCACGCGGATGCAGTACTCATTCTCGGTCGCCGGAATGCGCGCGCTGTTGGTAAAGCAGGGCATTACGATGCCGTTCTCGCCGTTCTTGTTAAAGGTCGTGTCGGTCGGACTCACACTGCTCGACGCGCTTCCGCCGAAGTATATCGTCTTTCCGTCCGCAAGCAGCTTCTTTTCCGCCTCCGCCTGTCCTACGGTCACGAGCGACACATACAGATGGCGCGACGCGAAGCCCTCCGGCGTGGTGTACTCCACCTGGACGGTGTTGTTCTCGCCGAAGCGCAGATTCGCTATCAGTCGTCCTATTATCTCGATGCTCTCGCCGTAGTTTACCTCAAGCGACAGGTCAGCCCAGTTCTTCTCGATGACGAGTGCCTCGAGAGCGACGTTCGCGACATAGCCGGCGTTCTTTTCGGTTATCGCCTGCTGCTGATCGCCGACAAGGAAGTAGTTGGCGCGCGACTTGCCGCCGGTCAGCGATATCGCGCTTATCGCGATGTCGCGCTTCTCGGTCGAGTTTTCCTTAACGAAGAAGTTCTTCGGGCGTATGCGGTTTTCGGTATCGCTCTGCGTCACAACGAATGTCGGCGTGTAGGTTATCTCTATCAGGTCGTCGTCAAACGCCAACCCCTTGCCGCTTATCGGCAGTCCGTGATACAGCTTGCGTCCGCTGCCGTCGAGCGCCGCCTGCGGGGTGCCCTCCTCCGCGACCGATATGTCGAACTGGTGCATATTCCCGCCGAGCTGAGCTGTCGTGCGCGGACGCAGCGGGTCGTCGGTGTCCACTATCTTTGGCATGGCTATCTTGCCGACCGCCGCGGCAGTCGACTCGTCCTCAAAGTTCAGGTCATCGACAACGAACGGTCGCTCGACCACCGTCACCGCGGCGGTCTTGCTCGTGTCGAGCACGAAGTAGTAGTTCTGGAGCTCGGCGTAGAAGCCCGAACCCTCCGCGCCGATGTCCACCGTTATGCTGTACTTGCCCACGTTCGAGTGAGCGGTGCGGGTGGTGGAAAGCTTCGGGTTGGTGAAGAAGCAGTTCTCGACAAGGCTGCCGTAGGTGAGCAGCCACGCGAGGTTCTCCATATTGCCGTCGTTCGGGTGCTTGTCGTTCGCGCGGTCGGCGTCAAATGTGAACTTTTCCTCCACTCCGGGGGTCTTTTCCTTGTGTATCAAATCGCTCGGTTCGTAGGCGTAGCGCAGGCTGTACGCCAGCTTCTTCGCGTCGTAGACATATCTGCCTCTGTCAAATATCTCCGAGTAGTCCTGCTCGCCCGAGTAGTCGCCCTCGCCGTAGTAACTCGACGCCGCGACCGGCCAGATGTGAAGCGGCTGCTTCTCGACGACAATGCGGCAGTAGCCCTCCTCGCCTATCGTGAACAGATACTCGCCTGCCTGGGTTGGCGTGCCCATCAGGTCTCCGGTGTATTCCAGCTCCAGTCCGGGCGGGAGCTGACCCTCGGTCACGGTCTTTCCGAAGAACGCGTCCTTGTGATAGCTGAAATACTCACCGTACTTCGCGTTCTGTCCATCGCTGCCCGGCTCCTGATTGAGCAGCGTCACGCGCGGGGTGTTGTCGCTCGCTATCTTTATGTACAGCGGCTCGGTGGAATATCCGATGTCGTCGCGCAAGTTGCGGGTAAGGTTTCCGTATATCTCATCCTGCGCGCTGAACGCCGATGTAGTGAGCAGTCCCGAGTAGTGTATGCTCAGGTCGAGGTTGAACAGTCGCTCGCCGTCGTTGACCATCTCGAGGTCCTGCATGCCGAAGTCCAGCGAGACAAGCGGCATCGTCCCGCCCGCGTGCTGCGTCGGGAATGTGTGCATATAGAACGGCATCCGCACTATCGTGCCGCCGTTAGACAGGTCTGCGGAGGTCTTGTCCGAGGCGCTCAGCTTGACCGAGAACACCACGTCCTTTAGCGCGCCGGTGCCGCCGGTCTCCGCCTTTATCAGCTCCTCAATCTTCGTTATCGTCTTTGAGAAGTGGGTCGCGTAGTCGTTTGCGGGCCTCGACGCGAGGTTCAGCTCGAAGCGTCCGGTTCCGGCAAACACCGTGTCCGCTCTTTCACGCAGATTGTACTTGTTGACAAGCGCCGCCCAGCTCGCCCAGGTGTGCGTCTCTCCATCCGACGACTTCCAGGTGTCCAAGCAGAGCTGCGTGTAGAGTGTTTTGTTGTTGGTGTCTATCTCGTCTATCGTCGCGAGCCCTTCCATGTCCTCAAGCGTCGCAGGACGGATATATCGCGAGTCGTAGGACAGCGTTCCGGTAAGCGAGCTTATCTTCTCGTAGCCTTTGCCGAGCGCGCCGAACTTTACCTCCACCCAGAACACGTCGCCGCGCTGGATGCCATCCTGTGTGCTTATGGTGTTCGGCGTGACCGACTCGACCACGCTCGACGTGACCTCGCCGCCTTCGCCGCCCTCCTCGATCTCCGCCATCTGCTTGCCGGTGTACTCCGCCTCGAGCGTCGCGCTGCCGCTGCCCTCGTTGTCGTTTCGCTCGTAGCGTCCGTCGAACGAGCTAAGCGGGATGTAGAAGTAGTCGGACACGCCCATCGGATTCTTGCCTTCGAGCACACGCATGGTTCTTATCTGCGGACGGAATCCGGCATACAGCGCGCCGTAGTCGTACGCGTTCACCACGGTGTCTCGGTTGACGTTGCACACTCGCCAGGCGAACAGCTTCTGCGCGTCGGTCATCTTCTCCTCCGCCAGCTTGTCGCCGGACACCAGATAGCGCAGCGCCGCGGCGTCGGCGACGGTTGTCGCGCCGTCCATGTCCACGTCGCCGGGTATGGCCAGCACGACAAGCGGTCGGGTGAACTTCAGCTCCTGACCGGTGTACGGGTCGGTGAAGATGTACTCTATTGTGTACGCGCCGGGCAGGACATACAGGTCACGCAGGTCTATCGACATCGTCTCGGTGTCGATGGTCTGCCAGCCGTCGTTTGCGGCGCTCGGAGCACGAAGCTCGCTCTTTCCGCCCACCTCGTAGTAATAAGCCGTCTCGTAGTTCGTGCTCGTGTCCTGCGTCGGGAAGAGCGCGTCGAGCAGGGTGTACGGCTTGCCGGTCATATCGTTTATCTTCGGCGTGTTCAGCGCTATGCGCCGCTTCAGCTCGCCCGAGTATATTGTTCCGTTGCTGGTGGATATGTCGAATCCGGGCACGCGCGACTGATAGTTCTGGTAGACGACTATCGCCTCGGGGTCGAGGTCGAGGTCGTCGCCGTCGCCCCACGCGCCCTTGTTGAACCATCCGTCGTAGAATAGCACGCCGCCGTTATTCAGGTCGTAGCTGTGCGACGTGTCCTGCGGATGGTATACGCCGCCGTGTATGTTGAGCATCGAATTGCGCGTGTGACGCATCTTGCGGTCTATTTTGAAGTAGTCGAGCCAGTCCTGCTTGTTTCCGGCGGGGTCGTTGTTGGTGCCGACCCATCCCGAGTCGGGGTCGCGCGCGATAACGCCCGCCGGGGTGTTGCCCGCCCTGAGCGTCACCGTCGGCGACTTCACGCGCTGTATGTAGAAGGTGTAGGTTGCGGTCGTGACGCCGTCCGGCGCGGTTATGGTTATCACCATCTCGTTGCACGCGCGCTCGTCCGACGACTTCTCTATCGGTATGTCGACAAAGCTCCAGTTCGAGCGTGCGGGCGCGTCGAGAGAGTTGGACGACTTCCAGCCTCTCTCGTCTATCGTAGCCTCACCCACGCGGTGCCGCACATAGTAGCGGCCGTCGTTTATCAGCGAGTAGGCCGCCGACTCAGCCGCCGCGACCGCGTTTTCGCCGTTTATCGTTATGCTTATCGGGCTTGCCGTCTCCGCCGTCAGCGCAACATCCCTGTACTTGCTGTACTCTATGATGTGTGTTATGCCGTCCTCCTCCGAGCCGTCGGGCACAAGCTCGCTGTACTCCCGCTGGAACGCGAGATACGGCTCGAACGCCGTCAGGTCGAGCGACACCGTCTCCACATCCTCGCCCACGCGCAGATAGTATTCCTGCGACGCGGCGGTCGGATCGAACGGCTTTGCGGTGAGTTCATCCGGCGGAAGCTGCGTCACGCCCTCGCCGTACGCGTAGAGCGCTACCGTGCTCTCCTCGCCCTCCGTGTTCGTTCCGACAAACCCGACATCGGTCGCCGACGCGTTCGAGCTTGCCTTCCATCCGCCTACGAGCGGGAAAAGACCGTTGTTCTTATAGCTGCCCCAGTTGGAGGGGTCGAGAACTGTTCCGTCAGACGCCTTATATAGGTTGATCAGATTCTCAAGCAGCGTGGACGCGGTGTCCTCGTCCACGAGCAGGGTCGTGCCGTCCTCGCTCCACTCCGCTGTTCCGTTTTCGATGAGGTCGGCTATCGGAATGTCGGCGGATGTGTCGCGACTTTCGTCGCGCGTCCATGTGCCGGGAGAAAGGTCGTTGGTGCCGTCGCGCTTGGTCTCGTCCGCGTCGAGCGGTCCGATGCCGCCGTAGACATACCAACGCTCGAACTCCATATCGGGCACGCGTCCTATCTCGTCGTCGGTCGGCATGGTTATCATGCCGAGGTCGGAGAACGTAACCACCCAGTTTTCGCTTTCGGGCGGGACTTCCTCCCACTCCTCTGTCATGTAGACATCTTTGCTGTCCGCCGGCTTTCCGTCGGGGGCCTCAGGATTATATCCCTCGACCGCGAATCGACGCCCCGTCGCGCCGTCGGGAGTGTCCTCCTCGCCCATCGTCGGGCGACCATATGCTATCATTGCCCGCTCGTAGTACCCCGCTCCGTAAGCCAGGGCATAGTTCTCCTGTTCCTGAACGGTGAGTATCTCCTCAAACCGCTCGGCAAGCTGTTCCTTCGTCTCGCCCTCGGTCTCCTCCACCGTCTCGCCGCCCTCGGTGTACAGCTCGGGCATCTCCTCCTCGGCTATCGGCTCAAGCGCCGACGCCATAGGCGAGAACACGCACTGCATGACGATAAACAGACTCAAAAGAGCCGTAAGCAGCTTTTTCATCGGGAGCCACCTCCTCCCGTGCCCGCGTCGGGCAGGTTGGAGTATCCGCTCGGCTCGTAGAACTGTTTAATGCTATCCAGCGCCGAGTGGAGCGCGTTTGCGTCGATATTGTTCACGTCGCGGTCGTTGTTCACGTCCGCCGTGCGGAATTTGATGACATTTTCGTCGCGGACGTTCAGCGAACCCTGTCCGAGCGGGTCGTATACGCGCTTCTCGATTATCGACTCGTCGCTGCCGCTCGGTTTTGCCGTGACCGCTGCGTCGCCCATCTTCGTCGCGTAGGACGCGTCGTTTTCGACGAAATCGTCGGCGTTCACGTCGCCCACCCGTCCGAGCACTACTATCTTGCGCGTCTCGCGCAGCGGCTCGCGGGTGTCGTCCACCACGCTGTCGAAGTCCTTGAACTCGTACACAAGCGTGTACACGCCCGGACGTATCGCCACCTCGGTCGGATGGTCTATCAGCTTTTCCTCCAGGCGCGCGATGACCGCTGCATCCTTGAGCTGCGTCTGCGTGACGGTGTCCCAGTAGCTTCCGTCGTATAGGAAGTATTCGTTCCCCCTGATCTTGTTGTCGACATAGACCGGATAGGGCACGCCCTGATAGTTGTATGTCGCCTGGGTATAGCTATGCGTAGCCTGCCAGAACGCCGAGGCGAGATGCATCTCGTCGGCGAGCGTGCCAAGCTCGATGTCCACCGTCTTTGTCGTCGTAACGCCGTCCGCCGTCTCGGTCGCGCCGTCAAACCGTCCCACCTGCGTGGCGGCGCTCTCGTCAAGCAGCACAACGTCGGCGATGTATCGGCGCACGCGCTCCGGCTCGACCGAACGCATCGACGAGTCCTTTATCTCCTCGAGTCCCGGGTCGTCGAAGTCCTGCCCAAGCAGCACGAACAGCGAATATGGGTCGAGGTCGAGGTCGACATACTCGTCCACCTCGCTGAAATCGAGCGCGTAGCTGCCGTCGAGCGCGTACTTGTAGTAGGACTTGTCGGCAATCCTCTTGCCGTCCTTGTCATAGCCGACAAAGTAGGTGTCGGTGCTGGTGAGCGAATCGGGGTCGTAGAGCAGTCCCTTGCCCACCCACGCCTCGCGGTTGTAGATGTAGCTCTCGCCCACTCCGCTGCCGCTCTTTGCGATGGCGTAGGGCGGGTTGAGCGGCGTATAGAGACCCTTCAGCCCCGCGAAGCTGCGGGTGCTCTCAAATTCCTTAAGCGCCGCCTTGCCGTTCTCGTTCAGGTCATCGGGAATGATGTTTCCCGCGCCGTCGTCTCTGAACTCCGCAGTGTTGTATATCATGCCGACCGGCGAGTTGCCGTAGTTCTTCGTAACGCTGTAACTCGGTCGGCGCACAAGCTCTATGTAGTAGCTGCGCTCGATGAGATTGTTCGGGTCGCCGCCCTCCATATAGCTGAGCGTTATCACCAGCCACTCGCGGGCGCCCCACGTCGGCGACTCGAACACGATGCTAGTGTGCTTGGTCGGGACCGACGTGTCGCCGGTGTTGCCCGCCCGAGCGCCGCCGTCGCGTATGTCATCCCCCTTTGAAGCGGACGGGTCGCTCGAGTACACCTGCTCGACGCTGTCCGCGTCCACCATGCTCTCATTCTTGTAGCGGTAGACGGTCATGTCGATGTCTATGCCGCTTATGTCGAGGTTCTTGTAGGTGTCCGCGTGCTCGTAGCCTATCTCCTTCAGCGCGGCGCGGGCGAGGTCGGTCGATATCGACGGATCGCTTATCGCTATCACTTTGCGAAGCAGCGCCTCCGCCTGGACATAAGCCTCCTCATATTCGAGCACAACGAGGTAGTGCGCGATGCTCGCGTTAAACGAGTCCGCCGCAGCCTTGCCTCCGCGCATAAGCCGCATGTTGTCTATCTCTTTCGTTGTGGAGTCGGTCGAATCGGATATCTCCGTTTCGGTAAACGACTTCTGCCACATCGTCTTGCGAGTGTCGTCGCGTATCGTTCGGTCGCTCGCCTCAGCCCTCGTCTCGCCCGCGTAGATGTTTATCTCGGCGGGGCGCAGCTTGGATATGGTCGGTTCGCGGAATATGACATACACGGTCACGTTTCGCGACGGCATGGTAAAGTCGTACACGCCGTTGTAGCCGTCCATCTTCTGCAGCTCTATGAGCTCGCCGGTCTCGGTACGCAGCACCGCTTCCACCTCGTACTCCTCATATGGGAAGGTGCCGATATACACCTGCTCTCCCGCGGTGCGCATCGACGAACCGTATGAATAGTCCATGTCGCCGACACCGGTGGGCTGTCCGTCCGCTCCGAGCGGCAGTCCGCCGATAACGCCCGCTTCGCCGAGGTAGAACTCCCCGCCGGGCGCGATGCTGCCGCCGCCGATGTCGAACGGCTCGTCGGTGTTGTTCACGAACGGAGGCAGAACTATGACGGTGACGCGGTTGACCGGCCGCTGCGTGACCATGAAGTGCGCGTCAAACTCGCACAGGTACTCCGCCGTGCCGCTGCGGTTGGAGCAGACATACAGCTTGTCGAGATAGTCGAACGCGGCGCCGTTGTCTCCCGAGCGCAGGTCGTAGACGTATGTCACCGTGAAGGTGGTTTTGCAGCCCGCGGCGAGGAAGGACGCCGGTTTGTCCGATATGTAGAAGTGGCTCGCGTAGCTGCTTTCGTTCTCGTTCTGATCGCTGTTGTACGGCGGCTCGTTCAGGTCGGTGTCGGTGTCGATATAAATTCCGTCGATGTCGGTCGTGCCCGCGTTGAGCAGCGTCAGAACAAAGCTCTGGCGCACGATATAGCCCTCGGTCTGGGTGTCGAATATGACGTCGGTGACCTCGTTGTAGTCGCCGCGCGGCTCGCTGAGCACGTTCAGTATCTCGGTGCCCTCGTAGATGAGGTGCAGGCTCTCGACCTGCTTCTCCTTGCCCTCCTCGGCAAAGCGGAGCACCGGCTCGTGCGGGTCGTCGGTCGGATTTATGACCTTGCCGAAGCCGTTGTAGGTGAAGTCGGCAAAGTCGTTGTCCCCCTTGGAGTTGTACTTGGTGACCGTGCCGAACTCGCTTGAAAGCGTCGTGTCGTTTATCGTATCCCACACGCCCGCCGTCTTCGAGTGCTTCACGCGGAAGGTGTAGGTGCGTCCGGGCTGGTCGCCGGTCTCGCCGTCGTAGGTGGTGAGCACACCGTAGTCCTCCGCCTCGGTGCGGAAGGTGTTCGGGTTGGTCGACGAGGTCTCTATCGGATAGTATTCGCCGCGCGGGAAGGTGAGCGTGTCGCTGACGCTTCCGCGATAGTCGAACAGTCCGGCGTTCAGTCCGATGAAGTTGTACTCCTTGTCCTCCTCATAGTCGTTCTGGCGCGGAGGGACATAGACCGGATAGTATTCGCTCCACGTCTCGTTCGAGTTGGTGGTGTCCTCGTTTATCGAGATCTCGAAGTAGCCGCCGAGGTTTATCATCCTCCGCAGCTCGGCGCGCTCGTCGACAAACTCGCGCTTGGTCACGTCGTCGCTCGAGGTCGACTCGCGTTCGGCGGTGCGTCCGGGGGTAAAGGACAGCCGGCGCGCATGGTCATAGTTAATGCCGTCGAAGTCGCCCGAGTAGCCGTCCTCGACATAGCTCGCGTTGTCCTGCGTGGTCGAGGTCGAACCGGCGGCGAACCAGTTTGTCGCTGCCGAGCCGCCGTCGGGTATCTCTCCGCTGCCCGTCTCTATCAGCTTTCCGTTCGGCATGCGCACGCGGAAGGCGACGTGTGCCCCGAAGATATGCTGCTGTTCGTTATGCGTGACCGCAAGGTTGAGTGTGAGGTTGTCGCTTGTATAGTCGTCCTGTCCCGGCATATAGGACGCAGCCGTGGTGTCCACCCACTTCACGCGGTAGACGTGTACCGGCTCGCTCTCGCCCGCGACGCGTCGCACAGCCTCTATCGGATAGTCGTCTTCGGCGGTCAGCCACGGATATTTCGCGCGGATGTCGCCGTGGAGCACCTTCGGATAGGGGGTGACGGTTGTGGTCGTGCCCACGGTGTTCTCGGTGCCCAGAGCGAATATGTAGTCGCCCGCGCCGTTTGCCGTTCCGTCCGGCGTAGGCCAGTGCACCGCCGTGTCTAGAGTGCCGTCGGTCTTTGTCGGATGCAGCTCGGTCATATTGCTCGTGGCGGGCAGCCATCCCGGAAGCGAATGCGCGCCGTCGCTGCCGATGTCGAGATACAGTCCAGGCGCGCCGCTTATCACGTCGGTGAGTATGCGGACGCTGCCCGGCAGCTCGAGGGCGTCGGTGCTCTGTTTCTGCTGCGCCTCGCTCATGGTGTACCGCTTTTCCAGACCGTCGGTGCCTATGCCGATGACCTTGACCGGCGTGACCTTGAGGTGCGCCTCCATCGGGTTCGGGTAGCGGTAGTATATCGGCGCGCCGGTCAGCTCGTCGGTCTCGCCGTTGGTGTAGTAGAAATACTGCGTGGCGATATACTCGCCGTGCGTCGGGTCGTATTTATAGCCGTCTATCGTCGAGATGTCCCTCCACAGCGACGGCGTGACGACCTCGGTCGCGGTGCCGTCGGTGTCGTTTATCTCGATGCTGTGGTCGTAGTGAATGTGGTAGTCGGGATAGGCGCTCGGGTCGGCGAGCACGTCGTCGAGCGTCACAGTACCGTCCTTATCGTCGGCACAGCGCTCGTAGACGGTGAAATCGTAGGTGCGGTCGACGGTGTTCACCGCGCCCCAGTTCATCGTAAAGTTCTGCACGCGCATGTCCGCGTAGCTCGCCACCACCGTCGGGCTGTACTTTTGCAGCGCGGCGGCGACATTGGCGTGCGCGGCGGCGACGGTCGTGCCGTCCTCGGTGTACGCGCGGTAGGCGTTTATCGTTATCTCAGGTCGGAGCAGCTCGGCGCTGATAAGCTCGTGACCGAAGTCGTAGCTTATCTTGCCCGCCGCGGCGCTCGGCACGTCGTGCGCCACATCTCTGTACTGCGAAGTGTTTCCGTACTTCTGATATGCCCAGACGTACCAGGGGTATTTGTATACCGAGCCGCTCACGCCGATTCCGCCGGATTTGCTCGCGTCGGCGTACAGCGGAGCGTCGCTGTTCGTCGCGTCGGCGGTGTTCTCGAACCAATAGCGGGTGCCTCTGTACTTCTCGACCATGTCGCGCAGCGCCTCGCGGCTCTTTATCCTGAAGCTGAGCGTGCCCAGCTTTATCTCGGTGTTCTCCGCCGCGGTTATCTCGTTTCCGCTCTCGTCCACCGCCGCGAGGTAGTTGAACGTCTCGGTTTTGGTGCTCTCGCCCTCGCCGAATCGTCCCCTGCTCTGGAATACGTTGCCCTTTATCGTATATCCGCTGCTGTCCGCCGCGAGGAATTCGTCTATAAGGCGATAGCGGTCGAGATACAGCGTGAGCTGCATCATGTTCGCGGTGTCGCCGGACGGCGAGTTGTCCAGCTGGCGGTAGTATGTCTCCTGTCCGGAGGTCGTGACGTTGCGGTAGACCTTGCTGAACGGCATCGAGCGCTCGACTCTGCCGTCGTCGTACTCCTTTATGTAGAGGTCGTCGTTGTAGACGAAGAAGTTGTTCGCGCCCTCCCCCTCGGTCATCGCCTTCATGCCGCCGGTGCTCGCTATCACCTCGTTTGTGTAGTAGTCGGAGGGTTCGAGCTGCTCGGGGTCGTATTTCAGGTAGAACGCCGCGCCGTGCGAGAGCAGAACGCCCTTTGTCCACACGTCGACGTACGCCTGGATGTCGCCGTTGGTGTCAAGTTTCAGTTTCATTCCGTCCAGCCAGATGGTCGGGGTGGAGTTGGTGGGCACGCTCGCGCCGTCGCTGGTGGTGAGCATCAGAGGCGCGGCGAGCACTATGGCAGCAAGAAGCAGACCCGCTGTAAGCGAGCGCCAGATGTTGCGTTTCTCCATGCCTCCGTCCCCCCTCTCGGCGTGCGGTCGCATATGTTTTTGCGCGCCAAAATACAGCCGGATAGTATCCGACTAGTCTAGTGTACGACAAATTCCCTCATTTGTCAATCATTTTCAACACCTTTTCAACACGTTTTTTGCGGTTTTCAACAACTAAGGACGGAGCAAAGTTCGCTCCGTCCTTAGTATATGGAAATTTTTGACTTTTACGGCTGACGGGTCGCGGCACTCTTGGCATACTTCGTGCCGTCATCCCAGCGCTTCAGGAACGCCTCGCTGATGGAGGTGAGCGTGTTGCGCCAGCAGGTGACTATCGTCGTCAGACCCAGCTGTCCGGGTATGAAGCCGAAGTCGCCGTTGTCGAGGTAGCCGTTGCCGTCGAAGTCGAGGATGTAGACCAGCGAGCTGTTGTCGGTGGCGTACATGGCTGTGAGTATCGCGCTTACCGCCATGTTCATGTCCTCCACCGGCGCGCCGAGCATCAGGAAGTTCGCAACCGCCAGCTCGAGCAGCTCGTCGACCGGCTCGTCCGGTATCACCGGCTCATCGGGCTCGGTCGGCTCGACGGGCTCGACAGGCTCGGTCGGGTTCTCGGGCTCGGTCGGCTCGGTCGGGTTCTCCGGCTCGGTCGGGATCGCCGGGATGTCGCCGTCGTTCGGCTTGCTGCCCTCGTCCGGGATCTCGGGTTCGACCGGGATCGGATCGTCATCCGGGATCTCGTCATCGATGGGCAGGTCGTCGTCGGTCAGAACCTCGTCCTCGATGGGCAGGTCGCCATCGTCTATCGGCAGTTCGTCGTCGGCGGTGACTTCGTCCTCGGTCGGGAGCTCGTCGTCGGTCGGCTCGGTCTCCGCCGTCTCGCTTATCTCGGCTATCAACGCCTGGATCGCCTCGACCAGTATCTCGACGTTCTCGGCGCTCATGCTCGTCTGCTCGGAGATGACCGTCGCCTCGCCGCCCATGTTGTAGTCGGCGTAGTCGATGTAGACGGCTCCGTCCGCCTCCGCGGGCGCGGCATCCTCGGTCGGCAGAACGTCCTCAATAATCTCGTCCTGCTCGGTCGGCTCGGTGCTCTCGGTCGACTCGGTGCTCTCGACAGACTCGGTGCTCTCGACAGACTCGGTGCTCTCGACAGACTCGGTGCTCTCGGTCGACTCGGTGCTCTCGGTCGACTCGGTGCTATCCGGCGTAGTCGGGGCAGTCGTGCTGCCCGAGTTGTCGCCGGTGTCGCCGCCGGTCGTGCCGCCGGTCTCGCCCGCATCACCCGTGTTGTCGCCCGGGTTGTCGCCGCTATCGCCCGTACCGCCGCCCGGGTTCTCCGGATCGGTCGTGCCGCCCGGGTTCTCCGGATCCGGATCCGGATTCTCCGGCTCGACCTCGAAGACGATGTGCGCCACGCGGTAGACCAGCGTCATCTCGTAGCTGTTGACAAGTCCGCTCAGCGTGTACTTGAAGCTCGCGTAGAGGTAGACCTCGCCGATGTCCTTGTCGTTCGGCAGCGTGCCGCCGCTCGTGAACTTGGTCGCCACGCCGTCCTCGGTCAGTCTCTCGATGGTCGAGACGCTGCCGTCGGTGCTTATCCAGTACTCAACACCGGTGCGAGCCTCGCCCGCGTCGAGCGTATCGTTCGAGTTCTCGTCGTAGTAGACGGTCACTCCGGTGAGGTCGAGCGTGTCGCCCTTCTTCAGATTCTCGCCGAATCCGCTCGGAGCGTCGGTGCGCATGTGGCTGAGCACCACGCGTCCCGCCAGGCGCTGATAGACACCGTCTATCGTCGCCGCGAGGTCGAGGAACTGGTCGATATCCGACTGGTCGATGCGTCCGTCGCCCACCGCTATCTTGCCGTCGCCGAGCTCGGTCATGTCGATGTCGCCCGCGCGCAGGAAGATAGGCTCGTAGTAGGCGTAGCCCTTCTCGTCGGTCCACTGGGTGTCGTCGTCGTTGAGCCACGGATGTCCGAGCTCGTACTCCGACTCCTCGTAGGTGTAGGTCACTATCAGGTTGTCGATGACGTAGTCGAGGTAGCCCGGACGCGAGATGACCACCATGTAGGTGCCCGGCTCGTTGAAGTCCTGAGCGAACGGCTCGATGTGGAACAGTCCGTCGGTTCCGGTCTCCTGCTCCCAGACGAGCTTCAGCAGTCCGAGTCCGTCGTCGCCGAAGCGGGTCGTCTTTCCGACAGCGGTCGAGGCGCGCTCGAACATCTGCGTGTAGGTCTCACCGTACTTGTCGGTGCCCCACAGCGTCGGTGTGAAGGTCTCGGTCGTCGTGGTGGTAGTAGTCACAACGGTGGTAGTGGTTATCTTGTCCGCGGTCGTGACTGTTGTGACCTCCGTAACCGTTACGACAGTGGTGGTGGTACCGCCCACCGTCGTGGTCTCGGTATCGGTCGTGGTGGTGGTCTCGGTATCCGGAGCGGCTCCGGCATCATTGTCGACCTCGGTCGTAGTCGTGACCGTGTTCGTCGTGGTGCTGACGACGGTCTTTTCGAGCAGGCCGGCACCGTTTTCGTCGGTGGCGCCGTACGCCTGCTGCAGCGACAGCTTGCCGAGCGCGTCCGACTTCTTGTACAGGCTGACGGTGACCTTGTCCTTGTCGTTGCCGTACTTGTCCTCGGTCGTCACCTGTCCGGTGATGTGGGTCTGGAACTTGAGCTGCTTATCCGGATCGCGGTCACGGAAGACGTACAGGTAGTAGTTGCCCTCCGCGCTGCCGACCTCCGCCTTGACGGTGAACTGGAACACCTGCGTGCCGTCCTTCGACGGATCGAGGCGCACGCGCAGGTTCTCGACCTTCGACTGGGTGCCGTACACCGCGGTGCGCGAGTCGTAGAGTATTCCGCTCTCGCCGTACTCGCTTATGAGGATGTAGCTGCCCTCCGGCGCCTCGGCGTTGAGGTAGAGGTAGGTATCCACCGCGTCGACCATGACGCCGTACTCGTAGGTCTGGTCGACTATCGCGACATCGTCCGCCGTTCCGGATATGCCGTCCGGTCCGACCAGCGCCTCGTAGCCGAAGGTCTTGTAGGCGTCGACGCGCTTGTTATAGTCGTAGCGCATATCCAGCTTGCGGTCGTCGTCGTAGAAGTGACGCTGATCCTTCTGGAACTCCTCCGGTATCTGCCAGATACGCTCGTAGCTGTTCTGAGTGTCGAGCGGGTCTGCCTTCACCGTGCTGCCGTCGGCGGCGTGTACGTCGGTATCGGTCACGAACAGGTCGTCGAACGCCAGGGTGTTTATGCGCTTGATGCGGAAGGCGTAGGTCACGGTGCGGGTCTCGGCGCGGTACGGATCCTCGTAGTACGGATCGTCCGAATCGCCCGCGTAGTAGTGGACGGTCACGAAGATGTAGCTTATGCGCTCGCCGGTGTCGAGGTCGATGGTGATGTTCGTCTCGATCTCGTCCAGCTCTGTCGGCGGGTCGTTCTCGAAGCGGTCGTAGCCGCTTGCCGAGTAGTTCCTGCCGTTGTAGGTCGCGTAGGCATACTTCGCGTTCTCGGGGATGATGTCCTCGAGGTAGCTTATGTTGAAGCTGACCGCCTTCGCCGACATCGGCAGCGTGGTGGTGTAGTAGTAGATCCGGTTGTCGAAGCCCTCGGTGGTGCGGTCGTCCGACTTCTCGAGTATCACGCTCTTGCCGTCGACGGTGTGAACGACGCGGTTGCCGTTCTCATCCTCAACGAGCGAGCCCCAGTGACGGTCGTCGCCGATTCCGCTCTGGACGATGTCCGCACGGTTCAGCGGATCCTGCTTGGCAGCCTCGGCGTGGTCGAGTCCGTGGTAGAGGACGAGGTCGATCTCGGTCTCCTCGCCGTCGTAACGCGGTCCGCGCACGACCCAGATCTTGTACTCGGTCACCTTGATGTTGTCCGGCTGCGAGTCGTCGGTCACCTCGACGGTGAGCAGCACCTTGAAGCCCTCGTCGGCGAAGTACTCGTCGCCGAAGTTGAGCAGCAGCTTCGTCTCGTTCGCCATCGGCTGGTCGTAGCTCGGATCATCGCTGCGGCGCAGGCGCACCTTCTGCTTCTTCACATCGAACATCGTCTCGAGGTCGACCGTGTTTATGCGATAGTCGAGCTGGAGCAGGTAGTACGGATGCTCCGGATGGAAGTAGGTGTTCCACTCCTCGTCCTCGCGGTCGCCGTCGCCGTCGCGATCCTTGTCGCGGATGTAGGACGGATCGCCGTAGTTGGTTATCGGCTCGCCCGCCTTGTACTTGAGCAGATCCTCGAGCGTCCAGTTGACACCGAACCTCGCGAGCTCGTCGCCCGTGTCGGTATGGACCTCGTGCATCAGGTCGGAGTAGTCCGGTCCAATCGCCAGGGCGCCTATCTGGTAGAGGTTCTGACGCCAGGTGGTCGGCTGATACGCGAACAGCTCGATGGTGGTGAACGGGATCGGCACATCGGTGCGGGTCATGTGGATGACATACGCGCCGACCGTCTCGTTCGCCGGGTTGCCCTCGAAGCGGTAGGTAAGCGTCGTGGTCACGTCGAAGCGCTCGAGGCTCCACGGCAGGTTGTCCTGCGCGAACAGTCCGGTGAACTTCTCGTGCTCGCGATCCTTGCCGTCCTTGTCGAGCAGCGTGATGCGATGCTTTATCGTCGCCGACGGATAGAGGTCGTCCATCGTCGCGGGCTTGTCGGTCACGAGCGTGGTGAGGCTGCCGCTCGCGTCGATGTAGAACACTCCCAGCTCGACCAGCTTCTCGGCGGTCAGGCGGGTCGTTCCGCTTTGCTCAGTGGTGATGCGTCCGTCGGTGGTGAAGTACAGCGCCTTGCCGTCGCGCGAGACCTCGTGGTTTGCGCCCGCCGAGACGACGTAGCGCGAGCCGGTCAGGTCGTCGAAGAAGCTGAAGTCGCCGGCGGTCGTGCGGTCGTACTCCGCCTCGAAGCCCGGTATCTGGAATATCTTGAGCGCCTGCTCCTCGCCGTCCATCGTGCGGTTAAGCTCGTACGGATGGTTCGGCGTGGTGTTCCACGTCCAGCCGTTCAGCTCTGCCGAGCTGCCCGCGACCTTCTCGGTGATGCCGTTCGGCGCTATGCTGTACTGCGTCCTGCCGTCCACAACGGTCTCGACCTGCTTGAACGCTATGCGGTACAGCTCACGCTTCTTGAGCGCGGCGATGGCGTCAAGCTCCGCCTGGTCCTTGCTGAGCGGGTCGAGCTTAGTCTTGCCGGTCGGGTCGCTCAGGTCGAAGTAGTAGTCGTAGCCGTCGACCTTCTTGAGAACGTACTTGGTGCCCGTTCCGTCCTCGCCGGTGTAGAAGTAGTAGTCGCCCTCGGCGTCGGTCTCATAGCGGACAGCCGCGGTTATCGCGTCGAACTCCGCGTACTGGCTGAGGTAGCCGTTCCACTTCTCCTGGTCGCTGAGGTCGAAGTACTCCGCCTCGGAGATGACTCCGTAGCCCTCCTGACGCTTGTACACGCGTCCGGTGTACTCGCGCTCAAGCGTCTCGAAGGTCTCGTTCATCTTGGCATTGACGAGGTCGAGGCGGTCGATTATCGGGGTGGCGGTCGGGTAGACGAGCAGCGTGTACTCGCTGATGAGCTCGTGTCCGCTCTCGGCGTACTCGGTCACGCGGAAGGTGAGCGTCATCGGCAGGCGCTTGCCGCTCTCGTCGGTCTCGAACTTGAACTCGACGTAGTTGGTGATCGCCGTGCCGCCGTTGGTCACGGTGTAGCGGTTCAGCTTCTCGTCGAATATCTCGACATGGACGCGGTCGCGGCGGACGTAGCGCTTCTCGATTCCGAGCGCCGCGATCTTCGCCTCTATCGTCATGCCGCCGAGCGCGACCTCGTTTCCGTTGGCGTCGAACAGCTTGCGCGTGGTGCCGTTATCGACCACATAGTAGCCGCTCGCGTCGCCCGCGTAGTGCGTCGGTATGCCGTCCTTGACGCCGTCAGCCGACCAGACGAGGTAGTAGCTGCTCGTCTCGCCGTTCACCGTCTCGAGAGTGGTTATCGCGCCGTAAGGCAGCATCGACGCGGTGACGCTGAACTTGTCGCCGTCAGCCGTCGCGCGGTAGAAGAACTTGGTGTCGTAGAACTTGCTGGTGAAGGTGCCCGAGTGCTCGGTCGTGCCGTTCTCGTCGAGCGTTATGCTCTCGACGGTCGGTCCGAGTATCGGCTTGCCCTCGGCAGCGGTCGCAGTGCCGTCGCCCGAAGTCTCGCCGTTCGGCTTGACATACTCGGTCGGGGCGTTCGCGGTGTCGCGCGCGTAGAGCACGAAGGTCTCGACATACCAGCCGCCCACAGCCTCGCTGTCCGGACGTTCGACGCGTATGTCGTAGCGCTCCTCGTACGTTCCCGGAGTGAACGGGACTACCAGCTTGTAGGTCGCGAGCTTGAGGTCGGTGTTCGGGATGCTCTCCTTTATCGGCTCTCCGTCCGCGCCGGTGACTATCTTCATCGCACGTCCGTTGACGGTGACGGTGGTCTCGACCTTGCGCTTGTACTTGTCCTCGCCGATTATGTCGCTGTAGTACAGAGCCTTGACGTACAGCGTGTAGCCGTCCAGCGTCTGCTCGCCGTCCGCCGGCAGGAAGCCGCCGGTCAGCGCGATGTCGTCCGCGTCGGTCGGGTCGATGACCGCGGTCGTGTCGGTGCCTATCTTGTGCGACGCGTACAGTCCCTTGACCGGCGCGAGCTCTATCTCACCGGTGGACAGGTTGTGCGCGGTCTGAGCGCCGACCGACTTTATGACGTCGGTTCCGGTCTCGTCTATTCCGCCGAGGCTTATGTCGTAGATCGAGTAGTTCATCTCGGCGCTCTTGTTGGTGTGGCGCAGGACGGTCACGGTGTAGCGCTCGGAGACGTTCATCTCCGCGTCGTAGACGTCCACCGGCACGAACTGCTTGTAGGACAGCGGGTTCAGCTCGACCCACGCGCCGCCGTTCGAGTCGACATCCGCTCCGGCTATGCGCACGATGTTGTCCTCGCGCTCGGCAGCCGCCTGGATGTACACCCACTTCGCGTCGCTCGCGACATAGGTGTAGAAGTTGAACTCGCGGTTGATGCCGCGCTCGCCGTCGGCGCTCGCCTTTATCAGCGTGTCGCGCGTGAGCGTCGAGGTGTCAGCCACCTTCTCGTTCGACTCGGCGACGCTCAGCGAGTCAAGATCCATGCTCACGCCGGTCTTGGGCAGTCGCACGAACTTGACCGAGTAGACGCCGATGTAGTACGGGTAGCCGCCCTCCTCGGTCGGACGGGTGTCGTAGAGGTAGATGCGGTAGAGCTGGTCGCCCTCGTCAAGCTCGATATCCGCGCTGACCCAGATGCCCCTGTCGGTCGTATTGATGTAGCTGCCGTCGGTGTCGATTATCCTGTCGCCGGTGATGCGAACCTCGGTGTCACTTACCCAGGTCTCCGGGTCTCCCTCAGCCGGGATGTGCGGCACGCCGTAGGCATACAGCGTAGTCTTTTCGACGTCGTACGGCAGTGTCACGACGTAGTTGTGCTCGATTCCGGTGTAGTTCGGCGTGATGTCGCCCTCCGAAGTCTGGAGCAGCTCGATGTGCGGCGGGACGTAGCCCATCGGCAGGCGCACGACGTTGACTATCATGCGCGTGACCGTGTCGGTGCGGCGGCCGTAGTCGTCAATGCCGTATGCCTCTATCACGACATTGTTCTCCTTGCCGACCTTCAGCGGGATGAGCTGCGACGGGAGCTTCGGATCGGTTGCGGCATCCTTGCCGCCGCGCCATCCGCCGAGCTCGTCGGTGCCGTCGATTATGCCCTCGAGCGTGTGGCCGCCCTCGCCGTAGCTGTCGACCGAGATGTTCGCTATGCGCAGGTCAGCCGAGTAGAGCGCGGTCGAGTAGAAGTCCAGCCATTCGGTCTCGTAGGGCACCACCACGTTGTAGTAGTGGATGTTCTGCGAGAACTGCGGGATGAGCACCTCGTCCTCGAGGTCGTCGTCGTTAGCCTTTACGTTGACGCGTATCGAGGTGATTATCGGGTCGGGTATCGACTTCGCGGGACGGCGTATCTCGACATCGTACTCGCGCACCGTCGCGTCGTCGCCCTCGCCGGAGACTATCCTGACGTGTGCCGGAACAGCCTCGCCCGGCTGGATGCCGTCGACAAGCAGCGGCTCGCCGGAGGCGACATGGTGATCCACGCCGTCTATCGTAATGGTTATGTCGTCGTCGACGGTTATGACGTCGCCTGTCTCGGTGGTGAAGGTCACGGCGCTTGTCACGATGATGTTCGCCGAGTCCTCCTCGTACGGCAGGGTCACGACGTACAGCGAATCCTCGTCGTTACGGTCGAACTTCGGCACTATCTCGTAGTCCGCCGTCGTGTCATCGCCGTGGGTCACGCGCAGCATCGTGTCGTCAGCCGGCAGGACACGGTCGCCCGCGCGGTTGATGATTATCGTGTACGGCTTGACGCTTCCGTCTATCGCGGAGGTGACAAGCACGACCACCAGGTTGTCGCCGACCACCAGGTTCTCGATGCGGCGGTTCGCGCCGGACGCGGTCTTGTGTCCGTTTATCGTGATGTCGTTCGCGTACTCAAGCTTGTTGCCGTCGCCGTCGACGAGCCAGAACGGAGCCTCGACGTTTATGTCCGCCGCGGTCTGCTCGTACGGAACCTTGACGTAGAAGGTGCCCAGCTCCTCGTTGAAGTGCGGGGTCATCGTCTCCTCGGTGCCGTCCGGATCGAACACCTTTATCATGACCGTCTCGAGGATGTCCTCGATAGTCTCGGTGCTGCCGGCGCGGCGAACCGTCACGAGATACTTCTTGGTGGTGTACTTGCCCTCGATGAGCTCGTAGGTCGGTATCCAGCCCTCGTCTCCCGCCGCGACACCGTTCTTGTCGGCTATCGCGTGCTGCGCCTGGATGCGTACGGTGAACAGGAAGTCGGTGCGTCCGATAGACACTCCGCTCGGCATGAACGGCCAGGTGTGCGTCGTCGGATCGAACACGAGCTCTATCTCACCGCTCGGCTGCGGCGCTCCGGTGAGCGGATCGTAGTCGGTGCGGCGGACGGATACCTTCGCACGGACGGTATCGAGGTCGTAGCCGCGGTTGCCGTCGGCGTCGTAGATCCACAGGTACTCCTCCTCCGGACGTATCGTCGGGGTGAGGTTTATCTTCGAGTAGTTGCCGTACGGGTAGAACAGCTGGTAGTTGACCATGTCGGCAGCCCAGGTCGGGGTCATCTCGCCCGGATCGGTGTAGTCCATCCAGATGATGTCCGCGGTGTCCGCCGGATCGTCCACGCCGAAGTCGGTGGCGTAGGTGCCGAGGTCGAACTCGACCTCGTAGGCGCGCTTCGCGTTGTAGTAGAGCTCGCCCGCGTCCTGCGGATTCGCGACGGTTATCGTCACGCGGTTCTGACCCTCGTGCAGCACGATGTTCTCCATCGCCACGAAGCCGGGCTCCTCCTCCAGACGCTCGCCGCCGACCAGACGCACGCGCAGGTTCGACGCGCGATCCTTGGCGCGGACGTAGAGGTCAGCCGTCTTCTCCGCCGCGTTGACCGAGACGAAGTACTCGAAGATGTCCTCCTCGAACATCGGCACCGTCGGGTCGGAGCTGACGAGGTCGCTGAGGTGGGTCTCCGACTCCTCGCTGTTGCGGTAGATGGCAAGCGAGTTGTAGAAGTTGTTGGTGCCGTCGGTGGTCAGAAGCACGAACCAGTTGCCGCCCATCTCGCTCAGGCTCAGCTCGAATCCGTCCTTCTTGCCTATCTCGCTGGTGATGTTGGTCATCTCGTGACCGAAGCCGTCGTCCTCGCCCGCGAGGTTCATCAGATAGACGCTGTAACCGTTGTTTATCAGATGCTTCTCCGCCGAGAGCGCTAGGTTGACCGACTGCTCGGAGGTGGTGTAGTAGAAGTTGCGGTCGGACGCGTGGTCGGCAACGGTACGGGTCAGCGTCGCGCCGGTGAGCTTCATGTCGGTCATCGCCGAGAAGTTGGCGTTCTCGTACGCGGTTCCGACGCCGGTTGCGAACACGTCGCTCGTCGCGTTCTTGAAGAAGTAGAGCGTGTAGCGGGTGTCGCTCAGTCCGGTGCCCGACTTGCGCGGCTTCGCGGTTATCGTGACACGGAAGACCTGTCCCGCGTTGAGCGGCGGGATGGTTATGACCGTGCTCGAATCGCCGACGGTGTTCGGAGTGATCTCCACGCCGTCCTTCGCGGTCGAGTACTCGAGCAGGAACTCCTCGTCGCTGTACAGCAGCGGGTGGAGGTAGATCTCGCCTTCCATATTCGACGGGATGGACGAGTAGTAGGTCTCGAGCTCCGGATCGAACACCGGCGAGAAGTCGTAGTACAGACCCTCGTGAACCATCGGGATATCCTTGAGGCGTGCGGCGTCACGGCTGCGCTCGCGAGTGACCGAGAGCGTGTAGCGGCGCTCGTGCATGCCGTCCTCGGAGGTGACGACGATGTAGAAGGTGTTCGAGTTGCCTATCTTAACATTGTTCAGCTCGTACTTGTCGTAGACCTTGGCTGTGCCGATGTCCGCCGCCGGAACGACTATCGTCTGCTCGACGCCGTGCTCGTCGGTGTAGGTGACGGTGAGGTCGCCGGTGGTGTCGTCCTTCTCGGCGTTCGCGAGAACGTCGTACGGCAGGCGAATCGGATCGGCGCCGTCAACCAGGTCGAAGTAGACGACATGCTCGGGCGCGCGCTGGCTTCCGTCGGGCAGCGTGACCATGACCGTCGCGTGGTCGCACGGACGGACATCGGTGAGGTCTATCGTCTCGGTGCCCGCCTTAACGACGGACGAGTAGATGAGTCGGTCGGACGCGAAGGTCGGCGAGAGCACCATCTGGTTGAGCGTGCCGCCCTCGACCATCGGGATGTACTCACCCTCGAGGTTGACGAGGTAGGCGTCGCTCGACTGACGGTAGACGTGCAGCATGTAGAGCTTGCCCTCCTGGACCTGACCCTCGATGACACGGCCGTCGTTCCAGACCCAGACCGGGATCTCCATGTACTCGACGCCGTCGTTCGGGACGAACGGTATCGACTCGTGCGCGTTGAACACCTGCTTCTTGCCGGGCTCGTGGTACTGCGGCACGAAGTTCGCGAACTGTATCTGCTGCTTCTCCGGATCGAAGTCTTCGTACTCGGTCTGAGTCTCAACACCCGGGTAGAAGTACTTGGCGTTCGACGGGATGCGGGCGACATACGCGCCATAGCCGTTGTACACGTCCGCCTCGCCCTTTATCTTCGAGGTGTCATACCAGGCTTCGTCGGCGTACCAGATGGCGGTGCGCGGGTTTATCGGATCCTCGTCGGTCGCCTGGAAGGTGCCCTTCTGCGTGTCGACGCGCATGTTCAGCGTGTCACGGTCGGGCGAGAACACGATGTTCAGCGTGTAGACCTTCCACTGCTCGACGGTGGTCGTGCGGTAGACTACCGTCTTGTCGCCGACGGTGACCGTCTCGTAGCTCACGCCGTTGCGGATTATCGGTCCGCTGTTCTCGTGATAGAGGTTGTCGAACTCGTCCTCGCACTCTATCCAGGTCTTGGTCGCCTCGTCGTAGACAAGGTAGGTCTTGGCGGTTATCGCCGGGTCGTAGGTCGAGTGGTCGCCCTGGTCGATCGCGACCTGCTCGCGCGTGCTCTCCACGACGCGAACCTTTATCTTCACCGTGAAGATGGTGTCGACATACTGGTTGTCCTTGCCGTAGTAGCGGTAGTCGACCATGTCGCTGTCGATGAGCGAGACGAGCTCGGTCTTGGTCACCGGCTTGCCGTCCACTGTCTCGGTCTTGGGCTTGGCCTCGGCAACGCTGCCGCGGACCTCCGCTATATCGCCCGGCTTCATGTTGCTTACGCCGGTGCCCGCGAGCTGGCTGCGGTTTCCGAGCTTGGTGATGCTGCTCTCGATGCCGTCGTCGCTGCTGAGCGCGATGAAGGTCTCGGCGAGCGTATCGTCGGTCGCCTGCGCGCGTATGACCATGTCCTTCAGTCCGCTCGTCGAAGCAGCCACGATGTAGGTATCCGGGCTGGACGACTGACGCGCGGCGGTAGTGCCGTTGACGCTGACCCACTCAAGCGACAGGTCGGCGATGCGGCGGACGACGTTCATGTAGTAGTAGCGGACGGTGCCGCGCTCGCTCGTCACGCGGACGATGAAGCGGTTGAGTCCCGGCTCGAGCTCGACCTCGCACTCTATCTCGTTGGCGTCGTTGCTTATCGGCCAGGAGCGGTCGCCCTCGGTGCGCAGCAGCGTCACGGTCGAGCCGGTGCCGAGCTCCTCGTGGAAGTGGTTCGCCTTCGCGTGGAAGACGACGGTATCCACCGAGCTGGACAGGTCGTAGTCGTAGGTGTAGGTGTCGTAGAAGCCGAAGAACGGGCTGGTGCGCTTCGAGTCGTCTATCTCCGGCTTGCCGTCCGAGCCGATTATCGGGTCGCCGTTTCCGTCGAGCTTCATTCCGAAGAACTTCTCGCTCGGGCTGGAGGTCGTCGGCGTATGGTTGACAAGCTCCATGATGACGCCGTCCTCTATGCCGGTCTCGTTTATCGAGTAGTAGAACGGCTTGAGGTAGTTGTCGTCGCTCATCACATGATAGCTCACGCGATAAGTCTTGGATATTGCCATCTGCTTGTAGCCGTCGACCGCGGGCACGGTCAGCACTACCGGCACCGTCTCGAGGTCGTTGAGCGTATCCACCTCAACGGTGATAGCCGGCACGAACTTGTACGGAGCCTTGGTCGCTATGGGCAGCGTGTTGCTGAAGCCGTCGGCGTCCGGAGCCGCGAGGCTCTCGCCGTAGCGGTAGCGGTACTTCTTCGCCGTCGCAAGCTGTGCCTTCTCGGCGGCGGTAAGCGTCTCTCCGCGCGCGGCACGCTTGGCGAGGGTGTAGATCTCCTCGCTCGGGTAGACGGTTATGACCGTCGCCGCGGCTATCTTGTCGAAGACATCCTCGGAGGTCTCGCCTGCGCCCGCGCTCACGTCCGCATCCGGCATGAGCGAGTAGACGAACACCTCGTCCGAGCCCGAGATGTCGAAGCGCATCTCGAGCACCAGCGAATCGACAGCCGCGTCGACACGCTTCGCGACCTGCGCGGCGTAGAACACATCCCACGTCTGTCCGCCGAAGGTGTCGTCCTTGTGCTTCTCGAAGTACGCCTTCACCAGCTCGTCGAGCACCGTGTAGAGGCTCTCGCCCGGTATCTCGTCGAGCTCGCCGTACTCCTCCTCCATCTCGGTGGTGTACAGCTCGCTGTCGTTGCCGTAGAGCACCGCGTCGTAGACTACGTCGCGCCATTCGGTTATGACCGAGGCGGTGTAGTAGTCGGTGTAGTAGGTGGTGCGGTTCTTGATGAGGTCGACGAACGACTCTATCGAATCGGCGTAGACGGTCAGTTTGCCGGTGGTCGCGCCGTCGAGCAGGTTGTAGTCGACGGTGTACTCGAGCACCGAGCGCATGAACTGTCTGCCGCCCTTGAACGGCACGCGGCTCTGCGCAAGCTGCGGCGCGGTAGCCTCGGCTATCTCGACCGGGCTCATCTCCTTGCTGAAGGTGGCGAGCTGGTTGAGGTAGAGGTCGAGGTTGACGTAGTAGATGGCTATGACGTAGTAGTTCTCGGTCAGGTTCATGTCGAACGGGGTGACGGTCAGGTAGTAGTAGTTCCAGCCGTCCTCCAGGTTCTCCACGCGGATGTGCAGCTGTCCCTGATCCCTCGCGTCGAGCGCCGAGACCGGTATGACGTGCTCCACATTGTTCTGATCCTTGTACTTCAGCGTGTACGCGTCGCGCTCGAGCTCGATGCCCGCCGACGCCTGCGACGCCTTGATGAGCACGTCCGCCGTGCGGTCGAGGTTGTAGACGGTCGCCATTGCGGTCAGCTTGCCGCGGCGGGACGGATCGGTGTCGGTCGAGCGGTTCAGCTCCATCTTCTCGCCCTCGATGTAGATGTAGTCGAGCCACTTGTCAAGCGCGTTCTTACGCAGCGCCGCGTTGAAGGTGCGGCGAGCCTCGCCGTACTTGACCTCCACCGGCACTATCGTCTCGGAGCCGTAGAGAGCGACCTTCGGGTTGATGGTAAAGAGCATCTCGCCGTTAGGCTTGTTCTCCGCGTCGACGAGCATCTTCTCCTGATCCTGAACGGTTATGCCGTAAGCCGAAGTGGTTATGACGCGGATGTCGCCGTAGACGTTGTTCACAACGCCGAAGTGTCCGTTCGAGTAGCTGTCGCCCTGACCGATGTCTATGCTCATCTCGGTCACGCTTCCGGTGCCGCGCGTCGGGTCGAGGCGGTCTGCCATGTCGAGGTAGGTCGAGCCCATCTCCACCGAAACGGTGCTGACGTCGTAAACCACCTCGCGGAAGATGCTGCGGCTGGTGAAGTCCTTAGCCTCGAGGACGTTGTCGTTCTCGGTGCCGTCGTTTATCGGCAGGAACGGAACAGCCGCCGGTCCGGTGCAGTGCTCGTGGACAACGCGTCCGCTGTTCGGGTCGGTCGCGTCGGCAGCCGAGCGGAACTCGCTTGCGGGTATCCATCTCTGGCAGCCCGGGCAGAAGTACTTGGTCGTCATGTCGTCCTGGTCGAAGTGATACATCAGACCCGGAGTCTCGTTCTTGCCGCCCACGTCAAGCGTGCCGCGGTCGATGCCCATGTAGTAGTAGGTAGCGGTCGGGTAGCTCGCGTACTCGTCGGCACTCGCCTGGACGAGCAGACGGTAGTAGCCGTCCTCGGTCAGGCTCATCACGCGTCCCTGCGCAGTGATGATTATGCCGCTGAGGTCGACGTGCGTGTTGTAGATTATCAGGTCGTACGGCGTCGGCTCATCGATGCCCGGAACGTGGACGTAGATGCGCAGGCGGATGCTGACAGCCTCGCGCGGCATTGCCACATAGCCGTTGAGGATGTAGCGGTTGGACGCGCGCTCGCTCGACAGTATCGCCGAATCCTCGGTCGGTATCGGGTCGCGGCCGTTCGTCTCGGTCTTGAGCTTGTTCCAGGTGGTGCTCGCAACTTCCTGAGTGTAGTACTCGAACTTCATGAAGCTGCCGCCCTCGACGTCGGTCAGTTCGAGCCACGCCGAGCGGTTGGATGCCTGGATGTTGACCGGGATGAAGGTGTAGTCCCTATCCTGCTCGGTGGAGACATAACCCGCGTAGTCCATCGTGCCGACCTTGGTCGTCGGGATGTCCGCCGGGCTCTCGTCGCCGGTGGCGTTCTTGCGTCCGACGAACACGCTTATCGCCGTCTCGACCGACTGGTTGAGGATGACTATCTTGTACTCGCGCTGAGTATGTCCGTCCGGAGCGGTGACGCGCACCCAGTAGTTGAGCGTCTCCTTGGAGGTGGTGTCTATCTCGTTCTCGGTGGCGTAGCCGATGCCGAGGTCGCGGTAGGTGCCCTCCCAGGTGTCCTTTATCTCGATCTTCGAGTCGCTCTTTTCGGTGCGCAGCTCGAGGTCGAAGCGCGCGGCGTCGACAGGCATGGTAATGGTCCATGTCTCTATCTCGTTCACTATTTCGCCCTGAGTGCCGCGTGCCTTGTCGGTGCCGAGCGGACGTCCGTTGTACTCGAGTATGTTGATGCCGTTCGCCTCGACCAGTCGCGCGTTCGAGCTTGCGCGGCAGATGCGCAGCTTGTACCAGCGCTGCTGGCGTGTGCCGTCGGCGTTCATCGGGGTCATCGCGCGGAAGAAGACGTAGTCCTCGGTCAGCGTGCCCATGTTGTAGTTGGTTATCGCCTCGTGGATGCCCGACTTCATCATGCGCGCGGGCTGGACGACGTTGCCGTCCTTATCCAGCATCTCGTGCGACCATATCTCGATGTAGGTCGTCAGCGACTCGGAGATGCCGGTCAGCTTGACCTCGCTTATGCCGTCGCGGACGGTCGTCCAGACGTTGTAGACCTGGACGTGCTTCTCGGTCGGGACATCCATGTACTCGATGTACGGCTCGTCCTCGACCGCCAGGTTTCCGAGACGCTCGCCCAGCGTGCCCGCGTATATCTTCAGGTCGAGGTCGCTGACCGTCTCGCGCTTGCTGAACACGAGCAGCACCAGCTCGACCTGATCGCTCAGACCGTTGGATGTGCCGGTGGTAAACGCGTTGTAGCGGTCGGACGCGCCGACGAGTATCGGGTAGACAACGCTGTCGCCGAGCGCGAGCTGTCCGAGCGACACCTGGATGGAGGAGCTGCCCTTCGAGAACGCGTTGAGCGTGGTGCGGTCGGCGTTGACGTACTTCTCGTCGTCGAGCGCGGTCGCGACCAGCGTGCCGGCGTTAGTCTCGGTCTTGCCGATGTCCACCTGGTAGACGCGGATGTTTCCGGTGTTCAGGCGAACCGCCTGCATGTCCTCGCTGCCGCCCTTCGGCCACAGCCAGAGCGAGCCGTCGGTCTCGTCGAGGCGGAACTCTATATCGCCGCCCGCCGGATAGACGACCGTGCTGACCGCCGACTCGGGCGCGTTCGCTCCGGTCTCCTGGAAGTAGAGCAGGTCGGCCTCCCGGCGCAGCTTGGAGATGAGTCCGCTCTCGAGCGTGCCGTCGGTCGCGATGAGGTTGCCGTTCTCGTCCACCTCGAGGAAGAGCGTGTCGCCCGAGCCGTCGAGCTCGGTACGGCGCAGCGCCATACGCTCGTGGTAGGTGATGGTGTCGATCGCGAGGGCGTTCGACTTGCGCTGGAGCAGTATCTCGTAGGTGCGCGGGTTGCGGTCGCCGGTCATGCTCGAGACGCGGACGGTGTAGGCGGTTATCTCGCCCTCCTCCATCGGCACCGACACCACTATCTGATGCGCGTAGTCGTTGGTGCCGAACTTCGCCATGCCGGTGGCGTCCTCGACCAGTCCGGTCCACGGGTTCGGATATCCGTCCTCGTTGCGGCCGTGGTAGAACTCCATCAGCTCATCCTCGTAGACGCCGGTCTCCTCGTTGTAGACCTGGCGGTACATCGAGATGAGCGCGGTCTCGGTTATCGTGGTCAGCTCAAGCGTTGCCACCGTCGCGCCGTACGGCACGTCGAAGGTTATGCTCAGGCTGGTCGTGTCGCCGTCCTGCTCGGTGTTCGAGATGTAGCGGTGATCCTGGAGCAGCTTCGCGCTCTCGAGATAGCGGTTGCCCGCCAGACGGTTGAAGCGCAGCTCGTAGAGCTGTCCCTGGATCTCCGGCGAGTTGGTGCCTATCCACTGCTGGTTCTCCGAGCGGACGTAGATGGCTATCGAGCGATCGCCGACCGAGCCGCTGCCCGGTATGCTGTCCAGACGCACATAGGACGGATCGTTCGCGCCGTTCGCGTCGGAAGCGCGGTCGTAGCTCGCGTTGCCGCTGCCGGTGTTCACGCCGACAGCCGCCTCGTAGTACTCGCTCTGGACCCACAGGTCGACCGAAGTGGTCTCCTCGCCGATGTCCACGCCGAACAGGGTCGGCAGGTACTCACCCTTGAAGTCGAGCACCGGAGTGCCGTCGTCCTTGGTGATGTAGTTGTACGGCTCGTACAGGGTCTTGCCGCTCTCTATCTGGTCGATGACCTTCAGCGCGATGATGTTCGCCATGTCCGCGCTCATGCCTATCGACGGGTCGGTGAACAGCTCGACCAGCTGTTCGGTCGAGGTCGCGCCGCGGAGCTGATAGCCGTACTTGTCCACCTCGAGCAGACGATACGCGCTGACCGAGTCGAGCTTTACGTACTTCCATCCGCCGAGCGACGGAGCGTACTTGTCCGCCTCGCTGTCCGGCTCGACGATGTACACGAGCTTGTTGTACTCGAGCTTGCTGCCGGTCACGGTCGTCGGGCTTGCCGCCTGTCCGCCGACGGTGCGATAGAGCGGGTAGGTGTTCGGCGGCAGCGTGTCCGGATCGTTGTCCGCGCTGAACGGATATGCCCAGATGCCGAAGTTGTAGTCGATGACATCTCCGGTCTCCGCGTCGACGTTCGGGATCTGGATGAGGTCGCGGTTCTCGGTGTCGGCGTTGCGCATCTCGAGGACGTAGCGCTCGCGCGTGCCGTCCTGCGCCACGATGTCGAAGTAGACATACTCGGTCGCGACCGCCTCGAAGCTCGGATACTTGCGGTCGGTGTCGTCGCCGGTCGAGTTGTAGTCGAGTATCTTCGCGTTATAGTCGGTGACTTCGCGCTGCAGCGTGTAGCCGTAGTTGCCCTGGCTTATCGCGCGGCCGTTGCCCTCGTAAGTCTCCTGGCGCTGGTTGCCCACGCCGGTGCTCGGGTTGAACGCCTGCGGCACGTTGCTGTATATGACGACTCTGCTCGTCGGCGAGTTGGCGGTGACCTCGACGTTGAACGCCTGGCGGTACTCCGCGTCGGACGAGCCGTTGTTCGACAGCGCTGCCGAGTAGACCTTGCGCTCGACGGTGGTTATCTTGTCGGCGGGTATGAGCACCGCGCCGTTCGAGGCGACGATGTTGCCGTCCACTATCCTGGTCGAGCTGGCGAACACCTGCTTGCCGTTGTTCCTTATGACAGCGCCGTTCTCGTCTATCAGGTAGCCGCGGACGTTGACCAGCATGCCCTCGTTCGACTTGTAGACGTAGTAGTAGCGCAGCAGCTCGGGCTCGATGGCGCCGTACTTGGACGCGCCCGAACCATCCGCCTGCTGGCGTGCGCGGATCTCGTCCGCCGTGCGGTAGATGTCCACAGCCTCGCCCGCGTCGTTCAGCAGCTTGTACTCCTTGGCGTAGTGCGGATAGTGGCTGGAGGCTATGACCTGCTTGACGCCCGCGTCGGACGACGAGACTATCAGACGGTAGAGCTCGCTGCCCTTGGTGCCGTCCTCCGCCTCGATGTCGACCGTGACGTAGCCAACCAGCTTGCTGACCTTGTTTATCTCCTCAACGGAATCCGGATAGCCGTCCACCTTGGCGTAGACGGTCGTTCCGTCCTCGGTGAGCGTCGACGCGTCGAAGGTCTGCTTTCCGGTCGGGGTGTCGACAGTGATCTTGCCCAGGCGCTTGTCGACGACGTTCTCCGGCGTGTAGAGCACCACCGGCGCGTAGTATACGCCGTCTATCTCGAGGAAGCTCGAGGAGTTGACGGTGAAGTCGTAGTCCGCGCCCTTCAGCGAGCCGACGCTGGCGATAGGATCGCCCATGCCGGACACGAAGCTCAGCTCGGTGTGGTCGGTGTTCATCCACTGGACGATAGCCTGACCGTTCCTTATGTAGACCTCGAGGTCGTAGACGACGCTGCGTCCGCTCTCGGCGGTGGCGGTGACGCGTATCATCGCGCGCGAGCCCTGCTTGTCGCCCATGTCGCCCTTGCCTACCAGTATCTTCGACAGATCGAGCTCTATCGGCTTGTCGGTGCCCAGCTCTATCTCGAACATGTCGCTTACCGCGGTTATCGCGCTGCCCGACTGCGTAACGCCTATGGTGCTCGCGGTCGCCGGATCGGTGCCGTAGCCGTTAAGCGCGGTCTGGTACGCGTAGACCGACAGCTTGGTGTCGCGCAGCGGCTCGTCTATCTGCGGCTCTATCCACAGCGTCAGCGTGCGGTCGTTCAGGTTGGTCTCGTACTGCGAAGCTATCTCGCGGCGGATACCCTCGAGCGCCTCGTACTCGTTGGTGCTGTCCTGCTTGAGCTCGAAGCCGACGAGCAGCTTCTCGTCAAACGGGGTGTTATCCGGCTGCGCCATGTAGATGTTCAGCTCGGCAACGTCGCTGCGGCGGCGCGCGACAAGCTGTGCCGTCGCGGTGACCGGGAACTCGACGGTCGTGACCGTCTCGCCGCCCACCTCGCGGCTTATCTCGATGCCGTAGCCCGCCTCGATGATGACCATCGAGGTCCTGCCCGACGTGCGGTTGAACATCTTGTCGGCGATGCTCGTCATGAAGCTCGCGTCACTCCTCGTCCACTCGCTCCAAACAACGCTCTTTGCGTCGAGGTCGGCGTACTTCGCGTTAAGCTGCTCGGCGGTCATGCCCGACTTGATGTCGGCAAGCACCGCGGCGGCGTTAGCGTAGTCGGCAACGTAGGTCGTGCCGGTGTAGTCGACGGTAAACCTCTGCGAGATGCGCTGATAGTTCGCGAGCAGCTCGTTGTAGAGCGCCGCCGCGTCGGTGTTCGTGTCGTAGTCAGCCGGCTTTGTCGGTGCCGCGACGTACGCCGCGCGGGCGTAGAGCGCGTTCGCTCCGAGCACGCTTGCGGAGTCGGTGAGCGTCATCGTAACGTCGAGCGTCTCGGCGTCCATTATCGCGCCGGTGTACAGGCTCTTGTCCGATGTGACAAGCTCGTACAGCGGCAGCGTTGCGGTGCTCTTAGCGTCGTTCTTTACCGACACGAGCGTCGGGTAGTTGGTCTCGTCGCCGTAGCTGACCTCCGGCGTGTCGATGCCGAGCTCTATCTCGACTATCTTCAGCGTGTAGGTCTTCTCGTGCGAGTAGTTGTCCTTCGCCGGCTTGACTATTATCGTCGTATCCTCGAACTTGCCGGTCGCGGCGGCGCGGGACACAGCCGAAGCGCGGGCTATCGTCGCAAGCGAGGTCTCGTAGGTGTACTCGACGTCGTCGAGGTCGAACTTGACCAGCGCCGACTTCTTGTCCGCCGCCGCCGTAGCCTTCAGCTCGTTCGCGTTAGTCTTGGGCAGATACGCGGTGTAGACAGTGTCCGAAGTCTTGTACGCCGTCGCGGTCTTGCCCGCCGCATACTCGACGATGACATGGTCGAGCTCCGCGTCCTCAGCCGGGTTTATCTTGACATACTCGGTGCGGGTGCGATAGTCGCTCTGCGGGTTCGCGGTGGTATCGGTCACGACTATCTTCGCGTAGAGGATGCCCACGCCGTCCCACGCGTCCGCGATCTCCTTCTCTATCGCGTCGACGCCGTTGTACTGCTCGCTCGAAGCGGTCTTGTCGATAGCCGCGATGCCGAGCCAGGTGTTGTAGCGCGAGCTGAACGCCTTTGCGGCGACATCGACCGCCTTGGTCGTGCCCTCCGCCGGCTGCTCGACATACGCCTCATAGCCGGTGACCTCGGTGCCGTCCGGCAGCTCGAACTCGACGTCCTCGCGTGCCTCGACCGCAGCCGCCATCTCAGCCGCGCTCGCAGCCTTGACCGAAGTCAGCTCGGTCACCGAGCGGTTGACTGTCACGCTGTACACCGACACGATGTCCGCGCTCGAGCGCACGACCACATCGAGTATCGCGTACTCCGCGTACTCGCCGTCGGTGTTCTTCGTAAAGTCGAGGTGGAAGCGCTCGAGCTTGCTTCCCGCGTTCTTCCACGCCTCGGTGTAATCCGCCGAGGTGAGATACTTGTCGCCGAGCGCCTTTATCGCCGCCGCGTCGAGGTTCGCGTTCGCGTCGCTGTACTCGCGCATGACCGCTATGACCTTCGCGTGCTGCGACGAGGTCTCGGTGGTGAGGTAGAAGCCGTGAGCACCCTTCTCTATGCCGACCTCCTCCGGGAAGATGTACGGAGCGGCGGTCGCGTGCTCGCTCGAAACGGTGAGCTTATTGTTCGGCTCGACGTCGAAGTCGACAACGCCCTTTATCGTCTCCTTGTGCTCGAGCGTCACGCTGTTCTGCTTGAGAGTCGTGTCGTTGTCCATCTTCACGACGTCAATGTAGTAGCGGGCGCTCAGGTCACGCGCGCCGTCCACATTGCCGCGAACCACTATCACGAAGCGCTTCGAGTCGGCGCCAGCCGGTATCTCGACCTCGAATCCGTCGGTGGAGGAGGCTATCGCGGTGCCGGTCGGCTCGCCGTTCGCGTCCATCTCGTACAGCTCGACTATGGCGTTCGCGTCGTGCGCCACGATGTCGAGCACCGGGTTCGCGAGCGGGTACTTCTCCGCGTCGGTGGTCGCGTTCTCGACGGTCGGATAGTTCGGGATCTTCGCGGTGTAGACAGTGTAGTTCTTGCCGCCGTAAGTCGCGGTCGACGAACGATCCTCGGTCACCTTCAGGTCGGTTATGACCTTGTCGGTGTGCTCGTCGGTGCCGTCGCCGCCTATGCCGCCCACGTCGACTGCGGTCGCGCTCAGCGTCTTGATGTCGAGGTAGAGCCTGTTCATCGTCAGGGTGTACGCCGCGCGCATCGTGTTGTCGGTCGAGCGGACGAACGCGTAGGCGTTGCCGCCGTCCTCGAGCGTGACGTTCTTCAGCGTATCGGTGTGACGACGGAGCGTCAGGTTCTGCCAGGTCGTGCGGTCGTTTGTCAGTATCTCGCTGCGGCTGAGCGCTATCTGCGCGCCCGGCGCGACGGTCGTGCCGCGCACGTCCGCCTTCTCGACGGTGGACGGATAGTAGATGACGTAGTCGTGCGTCTCGTTCTCGCCGTCCATTATCTGGGTCGCCGCGCGCTCCTGCTTTCCGCTAAACGGATCGTCGTATATCAGCTCGAACTTCTCGAGCTTGACATCCGCGCCGCGGCGGAACGCGTAGACGTAGTACTCGGCGGTGTACGGAACAGTCGCCGTGCTGCCGTCCGCGAGAGCTATGCGCGCGTACGAGCGGACGCTGATGACATATATCGCCATCTGCGTGTTGCCCTCTATGCGGTGAGTCTCGTTTATCGTGCTCGTGTAGGTCGACTGGAATCCGCTGTCCACATCCACCAGCTTATCCATCTCCGCCTTGCCGGCGGTGCCGGTGGCGAAGCTGGACGCCGACCACAGCGTCGCGCCGTTCGACGACGCCTCGAACAGGGCGGTCAGGTCGAACGCCTCGTCCGCGGTCTCCGGTCCGAGCACTATCTCGTAGTAGCGGACGGGCTCGCCCTCTATCGTGTAGTTCTGCTCAACGCCGTCGACGACCAGCCAGTGCTGCTCGACAGTCTGCGGTCCGACGCCGGTAGCGTCGTCCATCGTCATCGTCTTCAGCGACAGGTCGACTATCGCGATGTCGAGGCGATAGCTCGCGGTCTTGGTGGTATCCGACGACTCGACGTCGATGCGCGAGTTTATCGTGCCGCTGTTCATCAGGCTGACGTCCAGCTCGAGCGTCGTCTCGCCTATCGCGCTCTCGGTCGTGCCGAGCGCGGTCACGTCTACCTTCGCGTACGGATGCTGGCTCTTAGCGTCTATCCACGCGGTCACCGCGGTGGACGGGATAGCCGCCGCGTAGCCGGTCGAAGTCTCGAAGACCTCCGCCACGCCCTCATGTCCGAGGTCGTCGATGTAGCGGACGACCGGCAGGACGATGTTCGCGTTCGCGTCCGCCTTGTAGATGCGGAGCGTCGCCTTGCGCGGCTCGGCTATCGAGTTCAGATGCGCGCGCACCAGTATCTCAAGCTCGGTGTAGGTCACGCCGAACGCGTCGGTGTGGTCGCGCTTGAGGGTCAGAGCGTCGTCGCTCCAGATGTAGTTGTGGCTTGCGTTCGGACGCACCGGAGCGGTGTAGTCGGCGCTTACCAGAGCCTTCTTGCTCACCGCGGTTATGACCGTGTTCGCGGTCGAAGCGGTCGGGTCGCTCTCCAGCGCGTCGTAGCGGTCGATGCCCGGCGCGATGCCGTCGACACGCTTTATCGCCTCGACATCGTCGACCTCGACCTTCAGGATGCGGTCGTCCTCGCGGTAGAGAACCACCGAGTAGTTGCCCTTCGTGCCGTCCATCGCGGTCACGCCGAGCGAGTAGCGGGTCTCGCCATCCTCAAGCTCCTCGTCGACAGCGGTCGCGCGCGCACGGATGTGCGCTATCGTCTTACCGTCGGCGGTGTGAGTCGGAGTGCCGTCCTCGCGTGCGAAGTCGATGTAGCTGAGGTCGCTCGGACCTATCAGCTCGATGTCGACTATCTCGACATACTCGGGCAGGAACACGGCATACTCGCCGTCCAGTCCCGCCGCCGGGTACATCTCGGCTATCTTCGTCTGCTCCACGCCGTCCTTGTCGACATAGTGGACGATGACCGACTGCATACCCGTCTCGCTGTTCAGGCGATAGATACGCAGGTACTTGGTGGTGAAGTACATCGGCAGCATCCAGTCGAGGTCATCCGAACCGACCTTTATCTCGAACTCGCTGCGCTCGTCGAAGCGGCGCTCGACCAGGTTGCCCGCCTCGTCGAATATCTCCTCGTACATCGGCGCGAGCTTCTGGGTCGGACGGTAGATGCGGCTGCCGTCGCCGGCGGTCGGGTCGGCTGCCTTGGTATCAAGGTCGCTGACCGACAGGTGGGTGTACGGGCTATGCGCAAGGTCATTGCCGTTCATCGCGGTCTGAACCTCCAGCGCCGCGTAGCTCGACTCGACCTCGCCGAAGTCCTTGCCCGCTATCGCGTAGTAGACAACGCGGTCGACGCCGTCGATGTTGTCGATGTAGAACTGCGGCTTGCCGCCGTTTGCGGTGAGCACGTCGAAGTCGTCGACTATCAGGCGGTCAAGCTCGAGGTTGACGACCGCGAACTCGAGCGGATAGTGCGCGTAAGCGGTGCCGTCCGACGACTCGACGGTTATCATCGCCGTCGTGAGGTTGTGGACTTCCTTGTCCTTCTGGGTCGCGCTGCCTGCGGTCATCTTCTTCGAGTTATAGGTGTCGTCGGCGTTCTTGACGTCGATGCCGACCTTCGCCGCTATGCGGTTCGCGACGGCGGTCAGGTCGCCGTAGATGGCAGCCGCGACATCGCCGCTGGTGAGCACGATGCGGTATGCCTGCGCGCCCGCGTCGTTGATGAACGGCTCGGCGTGGACGACTATCTCCTGACCGTCGAGCGTGTAGGTGAAGTAGAGATCCTTCAGTGTCACGTCGTTGTTGGTCAGATAGACGTTGAGTATCGAAGTGCGGAAGCGCGTCGGCTCGGCGTCCTCAGCGCGCGACTTTATCTCGAAGCGGGTCAGCTCGCCGTCGACAAGGCTCTGCGAGAATATCGACGCGCGGCGGAGGTCTATGCCGACCCTCGGGTTCGCCGCCTGACCGTTCGCCTGGCTTATCGTGACCATTGCGACCGAGTCGGTAGTCTCGACGGTTATCGTCGAGGCGCGGACGTTGGTGTCCGGAATGTAGACGTTGTACACGTCGCCGTCGTGGTCGGCGCGTCCGGTTCCGGTCACGGTGACCTTGAACTGATCCTCGACCTTGTCCGCCTTCTCGTCAATCGCCATGTCGACGGTGTCGCCGTCGCTGCCCTCGACGAGTATCCGCCTGAGCGAGTCGTCGTCGTTGACGCGGGTGAGGACGAGGGTGTACTCCTCGACGAACTTGCGGGTGGTGGTCTGCTCGCCCGCGTCGTTTACGGCGTAGGTCACGACGTAGATGGGCAGGTACGCCACCTTGAAGGAGACGTTCTCCGCCTGAGTGTTCATCGTCGAGAGGTGCGGGTACTTTGCGAGCTGCGCGCCGTCGATGGTCATCCAGGTCAGCTCATCGAGCTCGAGCGTGTAGCGACCGTTCTTGGTGGCGGTGCTGTCCTTGTTCTCGCTGTTCTGCGCGAACACCGTCTGACCGCTGCCGCTCGCGCGGACGCCGTCATAGTGGTTGGTCATGTTGCTGTAGATGTACGGCGCAAGTCCGAGTATCACGGTGTTCGACTTGTTCACCGGGTCTACGCTTATCTCGACGTACTTGTCCTCGTTGCCGATGAGCGTCGAGTAGTAGATGTAGCTGTTTCCGGCGGTGTCGAGCACCGGCTTGCCGCTCTCGGTGACCGTCTGCGGCTTGAGTTCGATGAAGTCGCTTATCTCCTTCGCGACCAGAACTTCCTTGCCGCCGCTTATCTTGACTATCTCGTCCTCGCCGCTCGCGACGCGCACGCTCTCCAGTCCGGTGGCGAAGTTGCCGCTCTGGACGACCAGGATGTACTCGGTGGCGGCGCCTATATCGCCGTTCTCCGGGGTCAGACGGACGAGGTAGCGGTTCTGCTTTCCGGCGTCCGCCGCGAGCGTGTAGCTGTACTTAGCGCCGTTCTGCGTGCCGGCGATCGCGGTGGTGGTGCCGTCGGCGTTGTAGATGAACACCTCGGCGGTCGAGCCGAGTCCGGTCTCGAGGCTGAGCGCGAGGCTCGCCGGGACTTCGCCGACGAAGTTGAAGACGTTGCCGGTCTCGGTGCGCGTCCAGCTGCCCGCAAGGCTGAGGCTCTTCAGCTCGGTCTGCGAGTAGCGGCGGTTTATCGTGATGTTGACAACTCTCTGCAGCGTGTCATCCGACGAACGCACGCCGGGCGCGAGGGTCATCGTGTCGCCCGCCATGTTTATCTTGCTCTCGTAGAAGCCGACGCCGCCCTCGACGCGGTTGAGCGAGTTCAGATAGCCGACGGTCGCCGACTCGTCCTCCGCGCGGAGGAACACGTTTATCGACGCGGCGTCGCGGTCGACGGTCAGCGAGTAGTTGCCGTTCGAGTCCGCCTTCAGCGTCTGCTGAGTCTCCAGTCCGCGGTCGACTATGACCTCGGCGAGCGTGGTGTTCGCGCTCTGGCGTGCCACCTCGAGGGTGTAGGTCTTGTAGCCGGACGCCGAGTAGACGGTGACGGTGTACTTGTCCTCGCCGGTGGTGCCGAGCGGGACATCCTTGAACTCGTAGATGCGGGCGACGACCGCGCCGGCCGTGTCCTTGTTCTCCGAGATCTTGGTAGCGGCTATCGTCTGACCGTTCTTGGTGAGCAGTATGCTGTGCGTGCCCTTCTGAGTGGTCAGAACGATGTCGGTAGTCGTCGCGCCCGACGGCACGAACTGCTTGTACACGCCGAACTCGTTCATCGACGCGGCGTGACCTCCGACCGAGACCTCGCCGAGAGTGTGCACTCCCGCGGCGTCACGGCGGATGGTTATGCTGGTGTTGGACACGGTGCCGAATCCGTCGCCCGAGTAGGTGTAGACACGGATCGGGATGGTCATCGACGGATGGGTCGCGCTGAGGCTCAGCGTTATGTCACGCAGGTCGCGCGCGAAGACCGCAGGATTGTTGCCTATCTGTATCTTCGCAAGCTCGCTGGTGGCGGTCAGCTCGAGGCGTATCTTCTCCGCCGACGCGGGCACGGTGTAGTAGTAGTTCGCAGCGGGCGCGAGTGCCACACCGCCGACGCTGACCGACGCAACGTGCGCCGCCGCGCGGACGATGTACAGCGTGTACTTCTCCGCCTGACCCGCGGCGATGAGTGCCGCGAGCGCGTCCATATATGCCTTGCTGCCCGCTTCGACGCTGCCGCCGCTTATCGTCACCCAGTTCGCGTTGGTGCTCACCTGAGCAGCCGCGCTGACGACGTAATACTCGACGCGGGTCACGCCGGTGTTCAGCGCGCCGACGCCGCCGGTGCCGACAGCTATCTTCTGCGTGTCGCCGAACACGAAGTTCTCGGTGACAGCCTCGCTGTACACGACATACTGCTTGGAGTTGTTGCGCTCGAGCGAGAAGTACGCGTCGCTCGTCGAGTTGTTAAGCGCCGCGAAGTACGCCTGCTTGCCGTCGCCGAGGCTTATCAGCTCGGCATGGCGCGCGGTCTCAGCCGAAGCCAGCGCGTCGCGGACGATTATTCCGCTTATGCCGGTGTCGGTAGCCGAGTAGTAGTCGAGCACTATCTTCAGCTCGGAGTAGTACCTCTCGTCCGCCTTGAAGGTCTCGATGCGCGAGTTGTAGGTGGTCTTGTCTATCTCGCCCGCGGCGTACGCATCCTCGATCTTCTTCAGCTCCTCGACGCCGAACGCGCTCATTATGGTGGCTATGTAGACGTTGCGTCCTATCTTCGGAACGGGCAGGTTCTCGAACACTCCGCCGCCGCGCTTGGAGGCTATCGGCTTGCTGTCGGTGGTCTCCGAGTAGACAGTCACGACGTCGAGGTCGCTCAGCGGCGTGACGGTGACGCTCACCGGCTCACGCGTGCGGACTTCCTTGTAGTACTCGCCCGCGACGTTGTAGTAGTAGGTCCAGCCGTTTGCGAGCACCTGTGCCTCGAAGTCGGCAACCGCGTTCGGATTGTTGTTGTCCGGCACGAAGAAGCCCTGCGGCGCCTGCGAGTCGATGTACACGCCCGAGCGCGACTCGGCGAACGACGCCCAGTTGTCGTCCATCGTCGCGTCGTCGCCGCGGTGATAGATGCGCAGCGAGTACCACTGCTGGCGCTCGAGCGACGAGCTGAGCACGTAGAAGTTTATCGTCATCGAGCTGTTCGATGCGGGGAAGCTGCTGCCGCCGGTGCGGTCGATGAACAGGTAGCCCTCGCCCTCGCCGCTGGCGTTGTTCGTCAGCGCGTGACCGTTGGTTCGATCCACCGGGATTATCGTGCTGTAACGGTTCGCAGCCTCGATGCGCGCGGTCAGATCCTCAAGGCTCGTCGGGATGCCCACCTCGTAGACCGACGGGTTGTCCGGACGCTGATACGCCACATACGGCGTGTCGAGATCCGGCTTGCCGCCGACGAGCGGGTAGACAATTATGCCGCCGAGGTCGGTGCTGTGGGTCGTACGCGAGATGTTGATGTTGTACGACTTCTGCGCGTTCGGCGTGGCGACAAAGCCGTTCTCCTCGTGGTAGAACTTGGTGTCGCGCACTATGAACTCAACATCGACGCTCGAGCCCTCCTCGACCGAGTCGGGTATCTCGTACTCATATCCGCCGCTGACGAACGGATCGAATCCGTGGTCGCCCGCGACCGACACGACCTTGACTACCTGCTCGCCGGTGTAGCTCGGCGACGCGTCGACGGTCTTGATGTTTATCGGGAACTGGGTCTTTGCGATGTTGAAGCTGTACTCGTCCTGATCCTTCTGGATGATGCGTCCGCCGACCTCGACCTCGTACACTCCGAGGTGAGCCGAGCCGCGTCCGACGGTCAGGTAGTAGACCGCGGTGGTGGTGCCGTCCTGCGCGGTGACCGACACGCGCAGCGCGGTCGCGTTTGCGGGCAGGCTCACGCGCACTCCGCCGAAGTCGGTCTTGTCGGTGGACGGGCGCATGGCGACCGCGCCGACCGTCTCGATGTAGCGCGCGGTCGAGCCGAACGAGCCGACGTAGCTTATGTAGGTCAGCGCGAGCGACGACCATGCCGCGTTCTCGTAGTCGGTCGAGCCGAACGCCGATGTGTTCGCGGTGATGTAGTCGACACGGTTTATGGTGGTGTAGTCGTTGAACGGGACGATGTCGAAGATAGAGCTGCCCGCGCTTATCGCCGGTGCGACGGTGTGGTACGGATGCGCCGCGCTGCCGATGTTCGCGTCCTCGTCCTTCAGCACCTTCGCGTCCGCCATCTGCGCCTTCGAGCGGGTCAGGTACTCCTCGTACTCGCCGCGCGCCGAGTCGGTGCCGATGTCGGTCTCGCTCGACTTCGGTACTATGCGGATTATGTAGGTCGCCTTGGAGATGCCGTCCGCCGCGGTGACAACCGCCTCGTAGCGTCCGAGCTCCAGACCCGGGAAGGTGGCTCCGACGAGCGGCGCGTTTATCTCGCCCTCCGGTCCGGTGACCGGATTCTCGTAGTAGTCGTGGAGCATGCGCCATGTCAGGCTCGCGCCCTCGGCTATCTCCATGTACGGATCGGCGTAGGTCGCGCCTGCCGGGACGTAGAGCGCCAGAGTGCGTCCGTTCTCGCCCTCGATCTGCGCCTTCTTGTACGGATCGTCCACCATGACGCGGCTGTCGTTGTTGCTCACGGTCAGGCTCGTGTCGTTGGACAGGCGCTGCAGCACCAGACGATAGCCCCAGCCGGACTCGTTGGTGTTGTAGTAGATGTTGCCCGCCTGAGCCTTCGACTGGACGAACATCTCAAGCTCCTTGTAGCTGTCGCCGAGCGGCAGGTTGGTCAGCGTAACGTTGAAGTTGTTCTTCGTCTCGCGAGCAGCCACAGCCGCCCAGAAGTTGTTCCACTCGGCGGTCTGAGCCGGGTCGAGTCCGTTCGGAGCGGTGGACGGCAGCCGCGCTATCGAGGCGTAGCTCTCGTCCGAGCGTCCGACGCTGTTGTTCGCATCCAGCTCGAGGATATCGAGACCTATCTGCGAGTACGGGTTCTCCGAGCCGGTGGAGGCGGAGATTATCGCCGTAGTCGTGTCTATGCCTATCGGCGCGGTGAAGACGTTGCCCTCCGCGTTCTTGGTCGCCTCGACATACTTGGTCTCGCCGTCCTGCTCGTACTGGACCCAGATGCGGATGGTCGTGTCGCTGCTCATCTCCTCGACCTCGAACAGGTAGTCCTTGTAGAGGTCGCTCATGCCCGCCTCGCTCGAACGCACGCGGAAGATGAAGTCGCTCTTCTTGACGCTCGCGCTGTCGAGGTTGATGACGAACGGGCTCGACGAGTTGTACTGAACCATCGTCGCGGTCTTGGATGCTGCGGCGCCCGGGTAGACGGTCACGCCGTCGCTCATCAGTATCTCGAGCACGACGCCGCTCTGCGCGCGCGTGTTAACGGTCAGATACGCGTTGTGCGCATCCGAGTAGTCGAACACATGGAAGCCGCTGTCGGTCACTTCTATCTGCGCGTCGCTCGGCTCCCAGCTCGAGAACTTCATGCCCGAGCTCTCCCTGGTGCGGGTGTAGGTGCCGCTCAGGTCGAAGTTCATCTCAGCCGGAGTGACCCAGACCTTATAGGTCGTGGTGTGCTTGGTATACTCCGCCTCGACAGCGGTGCGCTGCGCTATCGCCACCAGCGTGTCGTAGTTCGGAGCGTCGTGTATCGCCTGTGCGACTGCGGCATCCTCGGCGCTCGCATTTGCGATGTAGTCGGCAAACGCGGTGTCGTCCATGCCCGCTATCTCGTCGCGGACGCGGTCGTAGGTCGCGCGGGTCTCGGCAGCCTTCGCCTCGCCGCGCAGCTTGCCGAACGCGCTCAGTCCGGTGAGGTCGAACGCGTAGGTCTCCGGCTCGTAGAAGCTGCCGTCCTGGTTCTTCAGGCGCATGCCGCTCTCGTCGGTGAAGTTTATCGCGCCGAAGCTGACGGTGCCGTCGGTGGTCGGCGTGTAGTCGCTCTCGCCCGGGGTGAGCAGCGAGGCGGTCGACGACCCCAGCGTCGCCTTCATGTAGGCGCTCAGCGGTATCGACGCGTCGGTCTGACGCGGGATGTAGGTCTGCCACTTGGTGCCGTTCTCCTTGAGCACCGCGTCGTGAGCGTAGCTCTCCGACGGGTTGGCGACAAGTTTGGTCATCGTCGAGTCTATCGACACCGGCTCGAGCTTCAGCTCGTAGTCGATGCGCACCAGCTTGTCGTCCGCGCCCTTGACGTAGAGGTAGACGGCAAGCGGCTTGTCGGTCGACGGGAAGGTGTTGTAGGTCTTGGTCCACGCGCCGGTGGCGGTGTTCTGCGTGTAGCCGAGCGCCGCAAGCCTCGTCGCGGTCGGGTTCGCGATGAGCGCCGCGTCGGTCTCGCCGATGAGGATGTACTCGACCGACGGCGCGGTCGGGGTGACGGTCAGCTCGAGCTTCTCGCCGTTCGCCTCGGGCAGCTTGAGGTTGTAAGCGCCCTTGAGCGTGGACACGCTCGGGTTGTCCTTGGTCGCGTAGTCGACAATGTGGTCGGTGCCGAGACCGCCGTTATACTTCCAGTCGTACTCGCCCTTTATCGACTCTATCTCGATGGTGGTCGCGTCGTAGCGCAGGAACACCAGAGCGTAGTCGATGTCGCCGTTCTCCGCCATAATGTACGCCGGAACGTAGATGCCGTCCTCCAGCGCGGCGATGAGCGTGCGGCTCTCCTCGGTGTCGCCGCTGAGGTCGAACACCGGCGTCTGATACGCGGTGCGGGTCGCGGTCTTCCACTGCTCCGCCGTCGGATAGCGCGAAGTGTCCATTATCGCGGACTTGACCGCGCTCTCGAGAGCGGTGTAGCCGAACCAGCTGCCGAGCAGCACCTTCGCGTAGTCGTTTACCGTGTCGACGCGCAGCGCGCGCTGCCTCTCGTTGCGGGAGACTATCGAGCGGTAGACGTTCATGCCGGCTACCTGCTTCTCCTCCGCGGTTATCGCAGTCGCGGTGTCGGCGACGTTCGGCGTGCGGACCTCTATCGAGGTGTCGTCCGACTGCGCCACGACGTTCAGCTTGAAGTAGCCGACCTCGCCCGCCTCGTCGATGACGCGGATGTAGACCCAGCCGTATTCGAGCAGCGTCTTGCCGATTAGCGGGTTGCCGTTCTCGTCGTAGACGTTGTTTCCGAGCTCGTCGGTGACCGGCAGCGTCGAGTCGGCGACGTTCAGCGCGGTGGTGAGCTGCCAGACTATGTTCTTCTGGCGCAGCTGAGCCGCGTCGCCGGTGCCGCGAGTGTAGTTCTCCGAAGCGGTCGGCACCTTCATCGTGGTGGTGCTGGTCATCAGCTCCGCCTCGGCGTAGATGTCTATGCTCGGGTTGGCGTTCAGATCGCGCGAGACCGCGACATAGTAGTGGCTGAACTTGCCCGCCGCGTCGTATATCTCGTGGACGGTGTACTCGTTTACCGTATCGTCGGTTATAACGCCGTTTTCGTCCCTGGTCGGGTTGTACCTCGACCAGACGCGCAGCGACGTGAGTCCGGTGCCCGCCTTGGCGTACTCTATTGTCAGGTCGTAGCGGATAGCCGCGGTGGACACGAGGTTGTTGCCCTCGTCGTCCACGCCGTAGACGAGGTCTATCTTCGACTCGATGACGACCTCGGTCGAGTTCACAGTCTCGCTCTTAGGCGTGAGGTCGACGGTCAGGTCGACGTAGGTCTTGCCGTTCGCGCTGACAGCCTTGGTGTAGCTCGCGACAGTGTCGTCCGCGCCGACAACGCCGACAAGAGCCTCGGCGGTCTTGGTGTACAGGCGCACGACCGCCTTCGGGGTCTCGCCGTCCTTGAAGCTGTACAGCATGCGGATGGTGTAGTGACCCTCCATGCCCTCGTGGATGCCGCCGTCCGCCTTGTCCGCGTCGGTGTACTCCTCGTAGGTGTACCAGACCGAGTCGTACTGCGGCTTGCCGTTCGCGTCGAGATCCGGAGTGCCGTCATCCTTGGTACGCAGGACTTCGATCTCGCGCTGGAGCGTCTTCTCGTTGGTGTCGCGGTCGCTGAGCGACGCCTCGATTATCTCGGGCGTTATCTTCTCGATGCGCACCTCGGGCACTCCCCAGGCGTAGAACATATCCTTGTCGGTTATCGTGCCGTCCTCGCCGGCGCTCTCGTACTTGACCGGCGTGTGGTAGTTCTCCGGCGCGATGAGCACGAAGAAGCTGGTGTCCTGGCTGGTCTCGCTGAGCTTCAGCTCGGAGGTGTCGTAGCCCGCGCCGCTGAGGCTTATGCTGCCGTCAGCCTGGACGGTGTAGTACATCTCGGTGCCGAAGCCGACGAGCGGGTCGGAAGCGGTGCCGAGCCAGTCGGCGATGTGGTTCTCGGTGTCGGTGCTTGCCGCACGCAGCGCCTCTATCTGGGCGATGTACTGCTTCTCCGCCGCGCGAGCCGCCTCGAGCGTCGGATAGACGCCGACTATTCTGGCGTTCGGGTCGAGCGTCGAGACGAACAGCTGCTTTGCCTCGGTGGTCTCCATGTTGTTTATGCGCACCGAGTAGTAGCCGCCCACGCCGACGTTGTTGTTGTACTCCGCCGGCAGCTTGTAGTCGAGCTCGGTCGGGTCGCTGCCCGGAACGTAGGTTCCGACAACACCGACTATCGGCTCCTGAGCGTCGTCGAAGTAGACGTCCACTCCGTCTATGCGCGCGTCGGCGTCCTCACGGTAGATGCGGACGAACTCGTTGAACACCCTCGTGGTGGTCGTACCCGACGAATCGGTTATCGTCGAGCTTACCTGGAACGGGATGTCGACATAGCTGTAAGTCGCGGTGTGGCGGAAGTAGTAGACCGAGCTGTCGTGTGTCGGCGGCTCGCCCGCTCCCGTCCAGTTGCGCAGCGTGAACTCGGCGGTCTGCTGTCCCTGCTCGGCTACGTGTCCACCGATGCTGACCATGCTCTTGCCGTCCGGCGCGATGACCGTGACCGTCACCTCCTCGGCGTCCGCCGCGACCGTTCCGATGTAGCGGTAGCGAGTGGAGGTCGAGTTAGTCGTCTCGTCGTTGACGTACGTCCTGTCGAGCGGATGCTCGTAGTCCGCGTTGAGGTAGACGAAGTAGTCGAGGTCTATCGGCAGCACCTTGACGGTGTACTCCTTCTCGACGTAGTGCTCGAAGCTCGCGTCGGTGTACACGCGCACCCATACGCTGAAGCTGTCCTCCTGCTTGTTCGTGCCCGGATCTATCGCGGTTATGTCGTAGTTCGTGCGGGTAGCCGAGCCGAGGAACTCGTCAGTCGACGCGTTGTTGTTCATCGTGCCCTTGTAGCGGACGTAGCCCAGCTCGCCGAGCGTCGCGGTCGCGGTTATCTCGGCTATGCTGCCCGCCATGTCGTACATCTCCTTGTTGACGACAAGCAGCAGCTGCGAGTTGTTGCTTCCCGGCAGACGCGCCGCGCGGAACTCGGTGTAGGTCGGCTTGCCGTCCGAGCCGAGCACCGGGGTCTTGTTGCCGTCCTCGTCCAGCTCGTAGTTCTGTATCTTCGCGGTCAGGCTGAGCAGTCCGGTCGCGTAGTCCTTGGTGAACAGGTCGAGCGTGTAGCTGCTCGAAGCGATGCGGTCGGCTTCGCTCTCGACTATCGTGCGGTCGCTTATCGCGAGCGGAATGTCGCGGATGAAGTTCGCGCCGGCGGCGAGCGTACGCGGCTGCTCGTCGAAGTAGGTGCGGTGGACATCCGAGTTCGCCTCGATGACGCTCGCGTCCGCCTTGGCGGCTATCGCGTCCAGCTCGGCGACATACGCGGTTATCAGCGCCTTCGCGTCGTTCACGTTCGCGGTCTTTGCCGCGATGTAGGTGTTCGCGGACTTGGTCACGTCGTCGATGGCGGTCTTCAGCGCGTCGTACGATGCGCGGTCGATGCTCGCCGCCGTGACAGCCGCGTCGAGTGTGTCGACGGCGGTCTTTACCTCGTCGAGCGCGGTCGCGACTGCCGTCAGGTTGGTGGCGGTCAGCGCCTCGTTCGGCTTGCCCGCAGCGTAGAGGTTGTCGGTGATGACAGTCTTGAGCTTCGCAGCCTTATCCGCGAGGATGTCCGCCTCGTTCTTGTGGGTCGCGCCGTAGCTCACCGCGAGCGCGTCGACTGCCGCGATGGCATCGTCCAGCTTCGCCGAGGCGAGCGCCGTAGCGTACTCGTCATAGCGCGCGGATGCGACGTAAGCCCTCGCGTTCTCCTTCGCCTTGCCGAGCTGTCCGGCGGCGGTGGCGACCTCGTTGTTAATGCCGTTCGCGGTTATCGTCTCCCCGACGAGCACGCCGTACTTCGCGAACACGCCGCGCACGCCGTCGGCGTACACTATGCGTATCGTGTAGTAGTTCTCAACGTCGGTTATGAGGTCGCGCCACAGCGTGTTCCACTTGGTAGCAGTATTGTCATTCAGCTTCTTGACGAGTGCTTCCTTGCTCTCGACCAGTTCTTTGCGCGCCTTTGCATAACCCTCGGCGTCCAGACCCTTCTCCGCATACTTTGCGAAGTTCTCGAAGTGTACCCACTCAGTGCGCGCACCGCTGTCTATATTGGTGACATCCGCAGCATCTGCCTTTGCCTTGAGCGTGCTCCACATGTTGGTTATCGTGTGCTTATTGTACTCGTTCTCGTACATGACCTGTGCCGAGGTCAGCTCATCGAGCTTGGTCTCCGCGTCGGTGAGCGCCTTCAGTACCGCCTGTGCGGCACGCAGGTCGCGGCGGGCGTCGCTCATCTCGCTGCCCGCTATCTTCGCGGCATTTATGTGGTCGGAGTTGACCGCAACGCCGTCCACCGTGACGGTGGCGCTCTGTGCCATAGCCGCGGTGTAGATGTAGTACTGGGTCGCGTTCTTCTCGTCGGTCGGCGGGATGATGCGGTAGTAGCGCTTGACCGTCGGCTTTGCCGGAGTGGTCGGGGTCTCGGTGTCGCGAGTGCCGCTCGTCACGTTCGCGCTGAGCAGGCTTGCGGACAGGCTCTCGCCGAGCAGGGTGTAAGCCTGCTCCTCGGTGTCGTTATCGGTGCTCTCGTCGCTTCCGAGTATCATCGCCGCGACCTCGTCCGCGCCGAACATCGCCACCAGCGACGCGACCGTCTCCGCCGAAGCCTCGATGGTGTCGAGCGACGCGCTGTCGGTTGCCATGATGCTTGTCGTCGCTGCCTCGGTCGGAGCGACAACGTTCGGGGTCGTCGGCTCGCTCGGAGTCGAGGTCTTGCGGTCGAGCGTGGTGTCCTCAACGCCCGACGGGTTGCGCTCGCCGGTGGTCGGGTAGAGCGTCGCCTCCCAAGCGACCGTCTCGCCGTCCTTAACGGTATTGCTCGGCATATTGTGCGCGGTGTCGAGGTCGGTGCCGACGAATATCGAGTCGACATCGGTGCTGTCCGGACGCGCGACTATTATCAGCTTCTCCCAGGCGTCCGAGCCTTCCTCGTCGATGTAGTGGATGTAGACCTCCTCGAACGCGCTGACCGGAACTTCCTCGAAGCGGTAGTAGGTCAGCTTGTCGTTGTTCTCGGTGATGCCCGCCGGCGCTATGACCAGCTTTTCGCTGCCGCCGTCGACGTTGCCGTCCTTGTCGTAGGTCGGTATCTCGAGCGCGCCGATGTACGAGCCGAAGCGTCCGGTCTCGTCGGCGTAGGCGTCCGCGTAGTCGTCCGCCTTCGAGCGCGCGATGCTGCGGGTGAGGTCGCTCGCGTCGTCCGGATGTCCGTCGGCGCGGAACAGGGCGTAGTCGGTCGGCTTGCCCTCGGCGTCGCGCGCGGTCGGCATCCACAGCTCGACCGTGTCGGTGTTGTAGTAGAGCACCACACGCACGGTCGCGGTCGTCTGACCGTTCGGCAGGTAGACGACATGCGCGTTTCCGAGCGACGAGTTGAGCGTCTTTATCTTATCCGCCTTGTCCTTCGCGTCGTTTGCGGTCTTGACCGCGCTCGACAGCAGGGTCGGGATGTGGTTCAGCGTCATGACAGCCTGCGCCGCCGTGTCGCCGAGGTTGGTCACATACTGATACTCCTCCGGCTGCATGTAGCCGCTCGCGACGAGGTCGACCTTGCCGCTGCCGCCTATGCGGCTGTCGTCGGTCTCCTTGCCGTCGGCGAATATCTTCTGGCTGCGCAGCGCGCCGCGGTCGACGACCTCGACCCACGCGCTCACCGAAGCGCCGGTGCCCGGATCGGTCGCGACTATCTGCGCGATGCCGGTCGCGAGACCCGCGTTAAGCACCTTCGCGTCCGCGCGGACAGGTGTGAGGTCTCTGAGCGATATCTGGGTCTTGTCGAAGTTCGGGCTGTCGCTGTCGCCCTGGATCTCGTTCCACGAGTAGTCGGGTATCGGAGCGTTCTGCTCGTTTGCGACGTAGAACTTGCCTATCTTCGCCTCGACGTTCTGCTTGGTGCCGGTGGGCAGCTTGATGTCCGACGGACGCATCCACTGCTCGTCGCCGAGCACCTGACGCGGTATCGTCGTGTTGTTCACGCCCTGCTGCGCGGTTCCGGTCTCGGCGAGCGTGCCGTTGCCGAGCTGTCCGTCGTTGTTGAAGCCGTAGGCGTAGAGCAGACCGAAGAAGTCGTTGTCCGGCTGCTTCTTATAGTCCGCCGTCTCGACGCCGTGCTCGTCCTTGTCCTTCGGCCAGTCGACGACGGTGTTGCCGTCCTTGTCGATGTGGGTCGGCAGCGGGGTAGTGGTTGTCTGTCCGGTGGGCAGGACAGCCGCTATCGTGCTGTACGCGCCGCCGGTGGCGACGGTCTGCGCGACAAGCGGGACGTTGTTGCCCTCGCCGTCCTTCTTCAGCACCCAGTCGTACTCGTCCGAGCCCTCTGTCTTGGGCTGCAGCTCATAGGTGAATATCTGCGTCGGCGTCGGCACTGCCTGCCTCAGCTTGTCATCGGTCGCGACGAAGCCTATGCCCAGACGTCCGTCGTGTCCGTCGCCCCACGTCCACACATAGTCGTTCGAGTCGAGCACGACCGAGTGGAGGTTGGTGGAGGACATGAACACCGCGTACTTCTGGTTCGCAAGCTCGTCGCCGGTGGCGCGGCGCACGTTGTAGGTCGTCTTGCCGGTGACCTCGTCGGTGGTGGTCTCGAGCACGCCGCCGAAGCCCACGACATACTGCGGGCTCTTGAGGGTGAGCGAGCCGCTCTCGCCGGCAGCGAGCGGGTCGGTGATGAAGCCGCGACCGAGCTCGCCCTGGAGGTTGTCGCCCCAGGAGATGAGCGTGCCGTCGTTGAGCATGGCGAGGGTGAACTCGTCGGTGTTCTGAACCTTGATTATCTGCTGCTGCTCGCTGAGGTCGATGTAAGCCATGTTCAGCTTGACGATGCCCGGCTCGGTGTGCAGCTGCTGTCCGGAGTAGGTGCTCAGCTCGCCCTTCATGTTGTAGCCCCAGCCCCAGAGCGTGCCGTCGTAGCGGGTGACATAGACGGTGTTGGCGCGTGCGCCCTCGGATATATCTATGACCTTGCTCATGCCGCTGACCGCTATCGGCGCGGACGAGTAGGCGGAGTCGCGCGACTCGGTGCGTCCGAGTCCGAGCTGACCGTAGCGGTTGTCGCCCCAGACGTAGACTCTGCCGTTCTCGCTGAGCGCGACGGTGTGCTGGATGCCCGCGGCTATCTTGGTAATCTTCGGATAGGCGCGCGCGTCGCTCTTGTCCTCCGCCGGATCGCTGAAGCGAACCACCGTCGGCTTGTCGACGTAGGTGTGCGACAGCATCTCGGTCTCGCTGAGGTTGAAGGTGTAGCGCAGTCCGAGCTGTCCGAGGAAGCTGCCCTTCTGCGCGCCGCCGCTGACGACCGCCGCGTTCGGGACGATGTTCGAGCCCCATGTGTAGACGCGTCCCTCGCTGGTCAGCGCCGCCGAGTGGTCGTAGCCCGCGGCTATCTGGACGATGTACTCGCCCTCCGCAAGTCCGTCGAACTCGACCTGTACCGGCACGGTCGCGTTCGCCGTGTCGATGCTTATGCCGAGCTGTCCGCTCGAGTTCGAGCCCCAAGCCCAGACGGTGCCGTCGTCGCGCAGCGCAAGGGTGTGCGCGTAGCCGCTCATCACCATCGGCGCGACTATCGAGGTGTACTTGCCGTTCGCGTCCACCGTGCCCGGGATGGTGTTGACATAGTAGACTATCTTCTGATAGTTGTAGTCGCCCGGCTTGCCGACGGTCAGCGTCAGGTGCGTGAAGCCGTACTGGACGCCGTAGACGTCGAACGTGCCGCTGTCCTCGTACAGTCCGATGTAGTCGGGCTGCTTCGGCATGTTGTCCAGAGTCTCCTGGACATGCGCGAGGTTGTCGTTCTTCGACTCGAGCTTTGTCGGCAGGTCGTTCCAGAACTTCTCGTGCAGGTTGAAGCGCTTGGAGATTATGTAGTCCGCCTTGACCATCTCGCCGACGTGGACGGTTATGGCGTGATAGGACGCCGGCTGACCCTTCTCGCCGACGATTATCGGCGTGTCGGACAGGGTGTCGTTGCGGCTGACCGTCGCCGCGTGAGCGCGGGTGTAGTCGCCCATGCCGTAGACGAAGCCGTTCTCGTCCGAGTAGCTGCTGTAATAGCCGCCCGCCGAGATGCTGTGGACCTCGATGTCCGCGTCCACAAGGTAGGTGTAGTTTATCGTCGGATCGGCGACCATCGACTCGATGTCGGAGGTGCCCAGTCCGAGCTGACCGCTGGTATTCGAGCCGAACGCGTAGACCTGACCGCTCGCGTCGAGAGCAAGCGAGTGATCGTAGCCCGCCGAGATATCAAGCGCGCTCGCGACACGGTCGATGGCGGTGACCGGCATGTAGTCGGTCTCCGGATCCTGGATCATGTAGCCGAGACGTCCGTCGCCCGAGCCGCCCGGTCCCATGTAGCCCCAGCTGTATACCGTGCCGTTCGCCGCGAGAGCCAGCGAGTGATCGGCGCCCGCGCTCACGCGCACCACCGCGTCGGCGGTGTTCATGAGCTCGCTCACATACACCGGCGTGGAGGTGTAGCTGTTGTACGCCACGACGTCCTCGCTGACGCCGAGCTGACGGTGGGTGTTCGCGCCGGAGGCGTAGACCTTGCCGTCGTAGGCGAGCAACAGGCTGAAGTCCTCGCCAGCCGACACCTGCTGGATGTTGCTTATCGCTATCATCTCCGGCGAATAGGTCGTGTCGGTGTCGTGCAGTCCGAGCTGTCCGACGTCGTTGCGGCCCCAAGCCCACGCGCGTCCGTCGCCGCTCAGCGCCATGCTGTAGCCCTTGCCCGCGGCAACCTGAGTGAAGCGCTCGCCGTTCGAGTACAGCGACTGATACTGAGTTATGTCGACGACCTTGACGAACACGTCGATGTACTTCTCGCCTATGTTGCGTCCGAGCGACTTGTTGATAGCCTGGACGACCTGGTCGGACAGTCCGAGCTGTCCGTACTCGTTCGAGCCGGCAGCCCAGATGTTGCCGTCCGCGTCGATAGCCAGCGAGTGGTCGTAGCCCGCGGCGATGTCGACGAACTTGACGGTCGAGCGGTTCGGACGCTCCGCGTCGTACGCGGTGCCGAGCACGTCCTTGCCGTACTTCTGCGTGAGGTCTGCCACATAGCTTGTGCCCTGAGTCCTCAGCGCGTAGGTGTAGGTCTGTATCTCGACCGGATCGTCGCTGCCCTTGACCGAGCCGTTGGTGTAGACCTTGCCGCCGATGTTCGTGCCGATGCCGAGCTGACCCTTGTCGCTCAGTCCGTAAGCCCAGACGCTGCCGTCCGAGCGCAGCGACAGGACGTGACCGTAGCCCGCCGAAGTCTTCGCCTGAGCAAGCTCGGCGTGGCTGTCCCAATACTCCTTCTGCTTGCCGCTCGACGCCGCGTACTTGTAGGCGCTCGGGTCGAAGGTCGGCTTGGTAGCCTCGTCGGTCGCGCCGGACTCGTTCCAAGCCTCCAGCCTGCTCAGGTAGTCGCGGTAAGCCTCGGCATAGACGCCGTAGCCCGCGGTTACCGGAGTGCCGTCGTCGTTCTTGTCGGTGTACCAGAACTGGTAGAGCGAGTTGCCGGCGTAGTCGGCGCTCTCTATCGGCTCAGCCCAGTTGTCGTAAGCCTCCGGACCGTCGAGCACGACCAGTTCGACATAGCGCTCCTTGCCGACCGTCGCGGTCTCGACAACCTTGAGGTAGTCGCGTCCGCTGCGGTACTCGCCGTTGTTTCTGACCTCCGGCGAGCCGGCGCGCAGCTCAACCACGAGCACGTCGAACGCGTAGCCGTCGGTGGTGTGCTTGTCGTAGCGCTTCTCCACCGACGCGTTCGCGAACAGGCTCATGTCCGCCGCGTTGTTGAAGAAGGTGTTGTAGTCGTAGTCGTACTGGATCTCGGCGCTCGACTCGTACATCGAGAACGCGCTGAACGAGGTGTCGAGGAAGTAGTTCTCGCCGCTTATCAGGTAGAGCGGGCCCGCGTCGACACGGCGCTTCGCGGTGTTCAGGAAGACGTAGTCGCCGTCGTAGGTGGTGCCCTTCTTGCCGGTGCCCTTGTCGACAAACTCGCCGTCGACGAGCGCGTAGCGGTGGGTCAGGTTGCCGTCCGGGAAGTAGAGCTTCTGTCCGGTCGCCTTCTCGTAGATGTCGGCGTACTTCGCGACGAAGGTGTTGACCGGCGTGCGCTTGCCTATGTAGAGGAAGGTGCCCAGCTCCATGTTGCCGTCGTTGCCGATGATGTAGTCGGGCGCTATCGTAATTTCGAGCGCGCTGTCGCCGACCAGCGTCGCGGTTTCGGTGTTCGCGTTGCCACCGTTTGCGAGCTGACCGTCGTCGTTGCGTCCCGACGCCCACAGCAGTCCGTAGGTGTCGAGGTAGAATATCTGGTTGAATCCGCCGAACAGGTCGATGTAGTCGCGGCGTATCGTGTTGATACGGTCGACCGACTCGACATACTGATAGTCGCGCAGCTGTCCGCCGCCGCCTATGCCGAACTCGCCGTACTCGTTGAGACCCCAGACATACGCCGCAGCCGAAGCTCCGTCGAGCGAGGCGTTGTTCGGACCGAGCGCGTAGGACGAGTACATGCCCGCGGCTATCGAGGTTATGCCCTCGAGATACTCGCCGGTCTGATACTGGCTTATCGTCGAGCCGACGCGCACCAACCGAGGCTCGAGGTAGGTGATCTTCGCCTCGCGCTGGATGTAGTCGTCCTCGCTGACATACAGACCCATCTGACCGTGGTAGTTGCCGAGGTTTATCGTGCGGCTGCCGTCGGGCAGTTCCTGAGTCGCCTGGGTGGTGCTCACCGACCAGACGCGTCCCTCGCGGTCAAGAGCGAGGAGGTGATACGCGCCCGCGGCTATCTGGGTTATGGTTATGCGCGAGTCCTCGTCGGACGAGCCCTCGTCTCCGCTTATCGCCGGATCGTAGAACTCGAGCACGCTGGTCTGATCGACCTCGCGGCGGCTGACGTCTATCGGCATGACCGTTCCGTCGGTGGTCAGAACGAAGTTGCCCGCTATCTCGGTGATGTTTATCTTGGACGAGCCGTTGGTGGCTATCTGATACGCCACCGAGCTCGCTCCGGTCATGTAGAGGTAGTCCTCGGCGCCGGAAATCTTCTCGCCGTCAACGCCTATCTGGTTCGCGGCGACGAACGCGTAGGTGCGGTAGTCCTCACCGCCCACCGGCACGCTGGTGACCGAGATCTCGAACGCGCCGCTGGTATACTCGCGCAGCGCCACGCCGTCCTCGTTGCGGATGACGGTCGGCTCGAACGCCGCCTGCCTGATGGTTCCGTCCGCACCGACTATGTTGCGGCGCATCAGGGTCGGGGCGACTATTCCGCCGCGCTCAATGCCCTCGACGTTCGCGCCCGGCATCGAAGCGTTCACGCTGCCTATGCCAAGCTGGTTCTCGTCGTTGCGTCCCCATGCGTACACACGACCGAGCTCGGTTATCGCGTAGCTGACGTGCGAGCCGGCGGCTATCTTCTGCACCGGATCCGGATCGATCCAGTCGCTGTCGAACACGAACTCGAAGTTGCCGCTGTACCTGTACCACGTCGCGTAGGAGGTTATGGCTATCGGGTTGTTGTTCGCGTCGTAGCCGTAGCCGAGGAACTTGTCGCTTCCCGGCGTGAAGTAGCCCAGCTCTATCGCGCGCTCGACCATGTGCGGGAAGATGACCTGGTTCATCGCCTCGTTGTCGGTGCGACCCAGCTCGCCGTAATCGCCGCGTCCCCAGCTCCAGACGGTGCCGTCCGCCTTCAGCGCGAGGGTGTGGGTCTGACCCGCCGCGACCATCGGGGTGGCGCGCGAGTTGGTGTCGGACAGGACGCGCACCGTCACAAGGGCGGTCGAAGTCAGTCCGGGCACCGATATCTCGACCATCGTCTGACCGAGGCGGTTGCCGGTTATGTAGTAGTCCTTGTCTATCGTGTGCAGCTGCGGGGCCTTCGGGCTGTTCGGGTCGTAGGTGTATCCGTCGTACTTGTGATCGGTGTTGTACTGGCTGAGCCACCATTCGACATAGCGGTTGGTGGTGTACTCCGAGTCACGGTCGCCGGTCGGCAGATAGTCGGTCTCGTGCGCCGCCGCGAACGCCTCAAACGCGCTCGCAGCCTTGCGTCCGGCGTTGCCGAGCTCGACAAGCTGCGCCACCGCGTCGGCGACGGTCAGGTTCTCGGTCATCGCAGCCGAAGCGGTCGCGATGTTTATCGCGTACTTTGCGGTGAGCGCTCCGCCCGCGAGCATCACGCCGATGTCATCCGACAGGTCGGTGTCGAAGCTCGGGTAGGTCGCGTTGAACGCGGCAAGCGCGTCGTCCGCAGCCTTCTTCGCGTCGAGGTAGAGACCGTAGGTGATGTTCAGCTCTTCCTTGGACACGAGTTCGCCGCTTGCGCTCGGTCTGTCGACGGTATACCACTCGCCGTCTATCGCGGTCTCGTTCTGCGGGTCGCCGTATTCATTCCTGAAGTCGGTGATGTTCTGGTCAGCCTCGGTCTGCGCCTTGATAAGCGTCAGATACTGCTTGCGTCCGCTCGCGGTCGCGGCTATCTCGTCCCACTGGGTGTCGCTTATCGACGGCGTCCAGGTCCAGGTCTTTGCCTCGGCTATCAGCTCGGCAGCCGACGCGCCGTCGTATATCGGCTTTATCACGTCGTCGTACAGCTTGTAGCTGTGGCTGAGGCTTCCGGTGCCGGTGAGCCACGAGCCGTCGGCGCTCGCCATAAAGTTGTTCAGGTTCTGAACGGCGGTGGTGTAGCCGAGGTACGCGGTGTAGCACGGGTCGGACGAGCCGACGGCTATCATGTTGCCGTCCGCGTCGAAGTGGTTGTTGTGACCGTTGAAGTCGGCGGTCGTGTTGAAGTTCTCGAGCGCCTCGTCGACAGCATCGACAAGCTCGAGGTACTTCCTGTACTTCGTCTCGTAGTCGACGCTGTACAGAACACCCTTGTAGTCCTGCGTGGCGCGGTCGGTCATGTACTTGTCGAGCGTCTGCTGCGCCTCGGCGACTGCCGCCTCGAGAGCGCGCTGCTGGGTCACCTGCTCCTGCGTTATCGGCGGAGTGAGCGAATCCTTGAAGTTCTGCAGCGTGTCCTTCGCGGTCTGGAGCGCGTTCTCAAGCGCTATCAGTCTGCCGTAGTAGACCGCGGTCGCGGCTATCACGTTCGCGTCGGTCATCGAGCCGAATATTCCGCCCGTGCCGAACATCTGGCTTGCGTAGTCGTCGCGCGCCTGCTCCGCAGCTTCCTTCGCCGCCTTGAGACGTGCATACTCGCTGACCATGGCGGCGCTCGACGCGGCTTCCTTCATGCTGAACATCGGGTGATCGTACTGAGTGAGCACCTCGGTGCCCGAGCTGTCGGTCATGCCCTTGTAGACGCTGACTATCGTGGACAGGCTTCTCGGAGTCCAACGGTCGGCGGCGTCGCCCAGGTCGCGCAGCAGCAGGTTGATGCCCGCCTCGAAGTCGACCTTCAGCGGCACATCCGGCGGGAATATCTGCTCGGATATGTTGATTGTCTGTCCCTTGCTTATCGTGATGATGCTCGGCTCGACCGAGACCTTCTGCTGGCCGACCATGACCAGCTTGTTCGACGACTGGCGGCTGACGTTGCCGAGCTGACCGTAGTCGTTCGTGCCGGCGCTCCACATGTAGCCGTCTTCCTTGATGCTTATCAGGTGTCCGTCGCCGGCGTTGACGCCGATGACGCTGGTGGTGCCGCCGAGGTCGGTCGACTTGTACACGACCTTCTGCGGGTTCGAGTAGCTGGACAGCGGACGCTGATAGGTGTCGCCCAGCGCGAGCTTGCCGCCCTCGTTCGAGCCCCATGTGTACAGGTTGTAGACGACCGCCGGCGTGGTGTGGACCTCGTCGGTGTACTCGGTGTGCGTCTCGGTGGTGTTCACTATCTTGCTGCCGTCGCCGAAGGTGCGCTCGGTGGTGACAACGACGGTGCGCTCGGTGCGCTCGGTGGTCCAGGTGTGAACCGTCGAGACATCCTGACCGCCTATGTTCTCGGTCACGACAAAGCTCTTCTGCTCTATGCGGCGCTCAAGTTTGTTTCCGAGCGCGTCCACACCGGTTATGGTGGTGACGGTGTAATCGACATTCTTGCGCGGGGTGTCGTACACGTCGTCGTATATCACAACCTCGGGCAGGGTGAACGTCTGGACGGCGGTGGTGCGGGTCATCGGCACCCAGCCGCCCGCCTCGAGCTGACGGTGTCCGGAGACTATCGTGACGTTCTCGGTCACGGTCACGTCGTTATAGGTCTTGTACGGCTTCGTAACCTTGCCGCGAGCGTCCTTCGTCTCGTCGTAGACGCTCACCGACTTAACCTCGGTCTTCGGCTCGGAGGTCTCGGTGCCCACGCCGCCCTCCGGCGGGTTCTTCTTCAGCGCGTTCTCGCTGTTGGCAAACTCGGCGAACTGCGGGATGTCGCTGCGCGGCATAGTTATCGCCGACGAATCCGGCGGGTTATTCTCGGTCACGTCGGACACGACACCGCCCTCGCCGTTGGTGGTGACGATATGGCTGGTGCCGCCCAGGCCGTAGCTCTTGACGACGCTGAAGTTCTCGACGTCCTCGGTCTCCTTGGCTATAGCGGCGCTGAATCGGCTGCCCGCGGCGACGCTCACCACGTCGGTGAACGGACGCATTATCGGCTTGCCCGCCGCGTCGAGCTTGCCGCTCGCACGGAGCACCGGCGACATTATCGACAGGTTGCCGGCTTCCTCGTTGGTGCCGAGCTGACCGGAGTAGTTGTCGCCGAGCGCGTACAGAACGGTCTTTGCCTTCTCGTCGGTGTACATCGACTTGACTTCGCCCTTCAGGTTCTTCTTTATCATCAGGATGTGCTGACTGTCGATGTCTATCATCTCGCCCGTGATGTACTGGCTCTCCACCTGGTAGATGTCCGAGTGACCTGCTATCGCGACGATGTTCTGGTTGTTCGTCTCGTCCGACTGCTTGCGGATGTCCGGGCTGGTAGCCGAAGTCGGCAGCTGCCAGACGGTGCCCGAGCCCTTGAGCGCGTAGCCGTGCGCGACCTCGATGGCGCGCTGCAGCATGCTCAGCGGGGTCGGCGTCGAGCCGTAGCCGTCGGTCGGCTTTACGGTGTAGTCGGTAGTGTCCAGCTCGACCATGAAGTTCTCAGCCGCGCCGAACGCGTAGACCGTTCCGAGCGAGGTGAGGACGTAGCTCGAGCTTTCGAGCGCGAAGATGCTCACGCCCTTGACGCCGTCCTCGGCAACGCCGTCGCCGAGCGTCGCGACCAGGGTCGGTACGCGTATCTCCTTGATGTTGTCATAGTCGGCTCCCAGTCCGAGCTGACCGTACTCGTTCGAGCCCCAAGCCCAGACGGCGCCCATGTTGTCCAGCGCGAGAGCGTGGTTCGCGCCCGCGGCTATCTTGACGATGTAGCGGTCACCCGCACCCGGCACGGTGGCAAACGACTGGCTGAAGTCGATGATCGTCGGGTTGGTGTTGTAGCCGCGCGTGGTGCCGTCGCCCAGCTTGCCGTAGTAGGTCTGCGGGTTCTTCTCGTCGCCGCCTATCCACGAGTTGGAGCCCCAGGCTATGACCTGACCCGCGATGTTGAGCGCGAGGGTGAACTCGTTGCCCGCCGAAACCTGCGGCAGCGCCACGAACTTCTGCTGGATGTAGTTGCTGTCCTCGCCGCCCTCCGAGATGACTCCGACGCGGTCCTTTCCGAGCACGTCGACTATCGCGACGCCGCTGCGCGCGATGTTGTTCTGACCCTCGGACGGCTCGTAGGTCACGATTATGCGCGACGTGCCGAAGCTGTCCTCCGAGTCGGCGGTCAGCTCTATCTTAACATCCGAATAGGTGATTATCTTGTTGCGGAGGTTGTCCTCGGTGAAGCTGACAGTCTCCTCGCGCTTGCCGTCCGCCATGATGCCGCTCAGGTGGAAGATGTCCTCGTCGAGCGCCTCATACTTCAGCTCGCGGGTCTTCTCCTCGTCCACCTGCTTGTCAACCGAGAAGGAGTACATGTACTTGGCGACGAACGAGCTCGGCTCGATGTCCTCATCGAACTCCTCGTAGCCGGTCTTTATCTTCTCCTGGAAGTTGTAGTTCTCGGTCTCGGTGCGGATGGTCTGCTCGAGCTGTCCGAGCGAGTCGTAGATATCCTCGGTGAACACCTCAAATATCGCGATGTGCTCCTCGTCGACAACGGTCGGACGGCTCTGCGAGACCTCGCGCTTGTAAGCCGAGTTCGGGTTCTGCTCGTCGGCGGTCTCGGGGATGTGACCGCTGTGCTTGAGATACTCGAAGTTACCGAGCTGACCGTACTCGTTGTTGCCCCAAGTGTACACTATGCCGTTCGAGTCGAAGGACGCGGAGTGGTTGCCGCCTGCCGCGACGCCCTGGAGGTAGACTCCGCTGTCGAGCAGCGACACGACCTCGGTGCCCTTGATGAATCCGTTCTCGTCGTACACGTCGTAAGCAGCCTCGAATATCTCGATCTTGTCCGCGCGGGTGGTGTCGGTGTTTCTCGTCGTGCCGCCCTTGTAGTATTCGTTCGAGCCCCATGTCCAGACCTGGTAGGTGCGGCTCGCGACCTCGGCAAGTCCGCGGCGGTAGTCATACTCGACGTCCATTGTGACCGCGAGCACCTGAACCTTGCCGCCGACATAGCCGCCTATCGAGATGGAGGTCACGCCCTGGAGCGCGCTCTGGTTCGAGCCGGCGTCCGCGCCGACCTGAACCTTGACCGGACGTATCGAGAAGTCGTGCGCGTAGAGAGCCTTCTCAAGCTCGCCGGTGTAGTCCATATCCTCCTCGATGTACTCGCGGCTGCCGAGCTCCTGCACCCAGACGTCGGCTGCGAGCTGGCTGGAGCTGTTGTCGCCCCACATGTACGCTTCCTTGCCCTCGGTGATGATGGCGAAGTTGTAGCCGCGTCCGATTATGCGGTTGATGTTGTCAATCGATTCGCTCTCTATCGGGCGGTTAGAGCTGTCCACCGTCTCGGCGGAGTAGTCGACCTGGACCCAGTTGCCGACGCTGTCCACGCCGATGCCCTTCTCCTCGTCTATCTCAACGTGCGCCTCGAGCATGTTCTTCGGCATCATGCCCGCGCCCAGCTCGCCGTGGAGGTTCGAGCCGACCGTCCAGACGGTGCCGTCGGTGAGCAGGACCGCGGTCGTTCCGACGGTCGCGGCTATATCCATGACGTTGGAGATCTTGATGTCCGAGCTGAAGCCGTTCATCTCGGTCGGCTTGTACAGCGGGATGACCGGACTATTCTCGGTTCCGGCGTAGTTGACGACCTTCGCTATCTGGCGCGCGTTCTCCTCGTAGATGGCGGACGCCGCGAGCTTCTGCTCAAGCGTTATCGGCTTGACCGGCTCGGTGCCTATCTGCTTGCCTTCTTCGTCGTATATCGGCGTGCCGTATATCTTCATCTCGCCGTAGTCGGAGACGTAGCCGCGTCCGAGCTGACCGTACTGGTTGTCGCCCCACGCAAACACGCGTCCGTCGCGGGTGAGCGCGAGCGAGTAGTTCGAGCCGGCGGCGACGGTGATGAAGTCGAGCGTCGTGCCGTTCGCGTCGGTTATGTCCAGACGCACCGGATAGCTGGAGCGCGGCAGGACGTCGGAGTTGAAGCCGAGCTGTCCGTAGGTGTTGTCGCCCCACGCGTAGAGCTGTCCGCGGTTGTCCACCGCGAGCATGTGGTTGTCGCCCGCGGCTATCTGGATCACGTTCTTGAACTCGCGCAGCTGCGGCTTGCGGATGGTCTGCATCTGCTCCGCGGTGCGCGCGTCGAAGTAAGCAAGCTGTATCGGCGTGGTTATGAGCGTCTGCGCGCTGCCGAAGCCGAGCTTGCCCGCCATCAGCATGTCGTCGCCGTCGTACAGCGGGTTGTCATACTCGTCGCGGTAGGTGTTGTCGCCCCACGCCCAGACGGTGCCGTCCTTCTTCAGCGCGGTGGAGGTGTTCTTTCCGAGCGTCATCTGCGGATAGGTGACGCCGTCGGTGACTATGACGCGGGTAGTCAGAACAACGCCGGTGGCGGTGTTCTCCGCGAGTATGCGGGTCTCGCCCTCGCGCACCGCGGTGATTCCGGCTGCGGTCGAGTCCTGCTTATCCGGCGCGACTTCGACTATCGAGTCGTCGAGCGACTTCCAAGTGTAGCTGTTCGCGCTCTGAGTCTGACCGTAGACCATCAGCGGATTGCCGTCGTCGTCTATCTTCAGGCGGCGCTGAGTGACCGTCTGGAGGTTCAGGGTGACCAGCGACTCGATGCTCGGCTGTCCGCCGCCGACGACCACCGGGTAGGAGGTGCTCAGCGTCTGACCGTTGCCCAGCTCGCCGTAGAGGTTCGAGCCCCAGGCGTAGGTTATGCCGGTCTCGGCGTGTCCGACGATGTGGCTGCGGTCCGCCGAACCGCTCGACTGACCGAGACGCACCATGCCGCTGAGATAGTCGTTTCCGATGTATCCGCGGTAGACAGGCTCGGGTATCTCCTGAGTGTTCTGGCTCTGGCGGTTGCCGAGTATGCCGCCGGCGTTCTCCGCCGAGCGGTTGGTGCCGTTCGAGTAGATGTTGCCGTCCTCGGTTATCATGGCGGTGTAGTTGTCTCCCGCCCAGACGCTCACGACATTCGAGTTCATGCCGGTCGCCTCGAAGGTGTGCGTCGAGACGAGGTTCGTGATGAACTTCGCCGCCGACTCGATCGCCTCCGCCTTCTCGCGCATGATCATGAGCATCGCCTGAATGTTGATGCCCTTGGAATCCTTCTCGTAGATGCCGACAACCTCGCCAAAGGTCCTGTTCGCCTCGGTCGCGTTGTCATACGACTGCTTGAACAGACCCTCGCTTATCGCGCGGCGTATCTCGCCGAGCTGGTCTATGGTGTTCGACAGCGACACGCCGTGGCTGTCATACTTCGCCATTGCGCTTGCCGCCGCGTTCTGAGTGCTGTCCACGTTCGCCTTCGCCTGCGTCAGATGCGCGGTGAGGTAGATGCCGTAGTCGTCCTGCGGCTTCTTGGTGGTCGCCTCGGTGTCGGTCACGGTCAGGTAGATGCCGGTCAGCAGCGTCGCGTTCTCAATGGCGCGCTCCACGGTACGGACAGCCCTCTCGGCGTCCGCGACCTTCTTCTTGAGCCGCTTTATCTCGTCATCGGGCGTGTCCGGATTGGCGTTAGCCGCGTCGAGCTCCTTGAGAGCCTTCTCGAGCGCGGTGTTCGCGTCGGTCAGATCCTTCGCAAGACCGTCCTTGCCGTCGAGGTTCTCGCCGTTTATGGCGTGGTTCTCCTCGTTGTACGCGTTCATAAGCGCGGTCTGCAGCTTCTCGATGGCTGCGTTGACGAGCGCCGCGTCCGCCGACTGCGCAGCCGTCGCGCGGTCGACCGCCGCCTGCTTGCCCGTCTGCGAGCAGAGCATGTTGGCGATGGTTCCGAGCGGGTTCGCGGTCATCTCATAGCTGCCGTCGCTCGACGGGATGGCGTCGTAGTTGCCTACTATCGTCACCGCGCCGGTCGGGACGCCGTTTGTCGCGTAGTCCGGATATATCGCCGTCATGTACAGCGGGCTCCAGGCGTCGTGCGCCGCCTTGTAGGCGTTCTGGAGCGCGGTTATCGCGGAGTCTATCATCGCCTCGGTCGTGGTGTTATCCACCGCGATGCCGATGAGCGTGCTGAGGTTCGTCTTCGCGGTATCGAGCGCGGCGGCGAGCTTCGCAAGCTCAACCTCGTCCTTGCTGTCCAGTCCGTTATAGTCGTCGTACGCCTTCTTCGCGTCGAGGTAGACCTGCTTCGCGGTTATCGACGACTGCCACTTGGTGTACGCGCTGTATGCGGTCATGCCCGGCAGGATGGTCGGAGCGAAGCGCGCCATCAGCTCGCTCTGATACGCCAGGGTGGTGTTGTGGTTCTTGTCGTCTGCGGTGGAGACGGTGCCGTCCTTGTTCGGCAATCCGACTCTATCGCCCGGAACGATCTCAACGAGTTCCGCGTCGGGGTACACGCCGTAGAACGCCCTGAAGCGGTTGCGCCACAGGTCTATGGCATTCTGCATCGCCTGCTTCGCGTTCAGCTCGTTGGTGAGCAGCATGGCATAGGTCTCGTCGGTGTCCTCGCTCGGTCTCGTGCCATGTATCGCCTCATACTCCTCGGCGTACTTGTTGGACTTGTCGAACGCGTCCTTATACGCCTCGCCCGCGTTGTACGCAGCCGCGCCGAGCGCCGAAACGTCGGTTATCTCGTTCCTTATGCGGTTCTGCGCCGCCGCGAGAGCGGTCCTCGCCGCGTTCAGGGTGCTCTGCGCCGAGCTGGACTGTCCGCTGACGCTCACATACTCGTCGTACAGCGACTTGAGGGTCGCGGTCTTAGTCGTATCGGCGTTGTCGTAGACGAAGTACTTGTTCGCGGTGTCCGACTGACCCTCCTCGACCGGATACTCGCCGAGCAGTTTCTGCCAGCTCTCGTAGCGCTGCTGCGCCTGAGCGAGCAGTCCGGGCACGGTGTCGCCCTTGTCGTCGACGATCTCCTCGTCCACTATCTGGTGATAGTTGACCAGAACGTCGGCGCGCATCTTGTTCAGTTCCTCTATCTTGTCCTCGAGCGTTATCTGCGCGACCTCTATCCAGTCGGGCTGCAGCTCGTAGGATGTCACGACCTCGGACACGGTCAGGCGTCCGTCAATGGCGCTCTGGATGTCCGCCTCGGTCGCGTCTATCTCGGCTATCTCAGCATTGATCTTGGCTATCTCAGCCGCAGTGAGGCTCGCATCGTTCTTCTTATCCTCGAGAGCCTCCCTCCTCGCCTTTATGTCCGCCTTCCACGCGTCGAGTATCGCCTGGCTGTACCTGAGCGGTTCCTCGTCGGCGGCGGGCGTCATCAGCGCGCGCAGCTCGCTCGCGATGTCCGCCTCGGTCGGCGGTGTCTGCTTGATGGCGGCTATCGTGTCGCCCTCGGCGCGCAGCTCCTTGTACAGGTCGCTGTCCGCCTTGCTGACGGTGGCGGGAGCAGCCGGGTCATAGTCGATGCCCATGACATCCATTATGTTCTTGCGCCACTGCGCCGCCACGCTGTTCGTGTTGGTCGACGACCAGGCGTTCGCGATGTCGGTGCGTCCGTAGGTGTACGCGACCTCCGCCGCCTCGATAAGCGCGTTCTTCAGCTCAGTCGAGTTCACGAACATCGTGTTGTAGGTGCTCGCGGCGGTTGCCGAGTTGTAGTTGTTCGCGGCGAGCCAGCTGCTTACCGCCTCGTTCGCGTCGAGCATCGCGTTGTAGGTGACATACGCCGCCTTGAACTCATCCGGCGCGTCGGTCGCCTTCATCTGGCTTACGACGTTGTCCTCCCACGCCTGCTTCTTGGCGTCATAGTTCTTCTTCGCCTCGGCGTAGACGTTCTTGACGATGACCGAGTAGTCGTTGTCGTCATTCTCGATGCCCGGGAACGCCGCCTTTATCTGGTCGAGCGAGTTCTTCGCGGCGTTGTACTCGTTCCAGTAGCCGGTCGCAAGCTCCATCGACGCGGTTATGGACACGAGGCTCTTCTCCCACTCGCCCTGCGCGGTGGTTGCCGTCTCGGTCAGCTTGGTGTACTCGTTGTACTTCTTGTAGAACTCTATGCGCTCCTTCTCCGCCGCAAGCCACTGGGTGAGCAGAGTGTCGTAGCTAGCGTTCGCCTTGGCTATCAGCTGCTGCTTTGCGTAGGCGTACGCGCCGTTGTAGCGGTGCTGCAGCATCTGCCAATCCTCGTCGTAGCGGATGGCGTACTTGTGCACCGAGTTGTAGCCCTCGTCGGCAAGCTCGGTCAGACGGTCATACTCGACCGCCGCGAGGTAGCGATAGCGCACCGGCAGCGCGATGTTGGTTATGTTGTTCTCGCTCTCGTTCTCGAACTTGAACGCACCCGCGTCGTACGCCTGCTTATACGCTCCGGTGTAGATGTCGACAACGCGCGGCGCGAGCTCGCCGAAGCCGTACTCGTCGAGCGCCTTGACGACAGCCTCGAGCTCGGCGGCGGTGGTGTTCTCATCAACGGTCTTGGTATTTTCGAGTATAACTCCCAGACCGCCGAGACGTCCGTCGGTGTCCTCGCCGAGCATATAGATGTGCGGCAGCATGCCCTCGGCTGTGGTGAGCGTCTTGTTGTCGCCCTCACCGGCGGTGCCGGTTATGCGTCCGTTCTCCTCGTACTCCATCGTCATGAGCACCATGTGGTTCGAGCCCATGCCCAGTCCGACGACCGAGTGCATGTAGTCTCCGCCGGTGTGATCGCCGTCGCCGTAGGTGTTCAGCATCGGCTGCGGGAAGTCCGCCATGTTGTTCATGCGGGTGTTGTCCCGTCCGACCAGTCCGAGGTAGCCGCTGCCGGACACGAAGACCAGTCCGGTCGCGGTGAGCACCGCCATGTTGTTGTCGGTTATGACCAGCTCCATCGCGCCCTGGATGCCGGGCACGCGTGCCGGATAGGAGTACTGGTTGGTGTTCGCGAACGCGCCGAGGCGGTGGTTGAGGTTGGAATCGCCCCAGACGTAGACCTCGCCGTTCTCGGTTATCGCTGCCGAGCTCGAGCCGGAGGCGAACACGCGCAGGATGCGTCCGGTGCTCTCGTCGCCGAGGTAGCCCACTCCGCCCGGTCCGGCAACCATCGTCGGAACGGCGTATGCGGTGACATCGCTCGAGTCCGCTCCGCGCAGACCGAGGCTCGAGTAGCTGTTAAGACCCCATGCGTACACGCGGTCGCCGACCGTCGCGAGCGCGTGGTTGTCGCCCGCGGCGACCGACAGCACTCCGGTCATGTTCTGACCGTTCGCCATCTTGACCGGAACGTAGACGTTCGACTGCGTCTCGCTGAGGTTGAGCTGTCCGAGCTGTCCGTTCTGGTTCGAGCCCCAGGCGTAGGCGTAGCCCTGGCTGGTGACCGCCACGCTGAAGGCAAGTCCCGCGGCGACCTGCGGCGCGACGCCGAGCGTTGTGTTGCGGTAGTACCTGCGGGTCGCGTTTATCTCCTCTATGGTCAGCTTGTACGGCTTATCCGCCGGCGCGTTGTCGCTGTCCTCCGCCTTGACGACGGTGCGGCGTATGGTGTTCTTTTTCTCGGTGATCATGCCGTTCTCGTCGGTCGTGTAGGTGGTCGTTACCTTATCGTTCGGAGTGCTCGACTCGGGGTTGTCGCCCGGCTCGAAGTCGCTCTCCGCGATGAATTTGTGGCTCGAAGTCGACTTGGACTCGTGCGACTCCTCGGTGAAGAAGTGTCCGGCGTAAGGCAGGACTTCGACATCCAGGTAGGTCTGGAGATAGATGTCGTCAAACTCCTTCTCGTAGACGGCGATCTTAGCCGTGCCGACGCCGACGTAGGTCATCTCGCCGTACTCGTCCACCTTGACGACCGTCTCGTCGGTGGAGGCGAACATGTACTTAGCCTGCCTGTTCATGTCGAGCGGCAGCTCGTAGTAGGCGTTGAACTGCTTGATGTACGGGTTGATGCGCCAGCCCGCCTTGAGACCGGTCGCGCCGACATACGGCAGGACGTAGACATAGCGGTTTGCCTCAACGCCGTCCAGCTTGTTGGCAAGCGCCAGCTCGTAGTTGTAGGTGTATCCCGGCAGGTCGCGATAGGTCGAATCCTCGCGTCCGGTGCCGTCCTTCTTGTCGCGGCGGTTGAGCACGTCCGCGCCGATGACAAGGTTGCCGAGCTGACCGTAGTCGCTCTGACCCCAGGTGAGTATGTCGCCGTTGGTGAGGATGGCTGCGCTTATGCCGTCGTCGCGCGCCTCGCTCGAGCCTATCGACGCGATGCGCAGACCGTCGCCGGTGTCCACCGACACGACGCCGCGCAGTATGCTGTTCGCGGTCTCCATCATGCCGAGGTCGGTCACCTCGCCGGTGGTCGGATCGATGGTGTCGTCGACATCCATAGCCTCGCCCGCGCGGATGAAGCTGAAGTAGCTGCGGTTGTCCGAGCTGCCGTCGCCCAGCTGTCCGGTCGTGCCTATGCCGGTCGAAACCGCGAAGGTTTCGACGGTGCCGTCCTCAAGCAGGAATCTCACCAGCGCGACGGTGCTCGTGCCGCCGGTCGGCGTGACGCTAAGAACCTTGGCTCTGTCAAGGTTGAACGCCTTGCCCATTCCCTCGGTCGAGCTTATCGTCTTTGCGAGGTCGGAGAAGTAGGTGGTGCTCGTCAGGTGGGTGTTCTCGTCGTAGGCTACCGACGCGCGGTAATCCTCGTCGGTCGGAGTGCCCATGCCGAGCGCGCCGGTGGTGTCCTTGCCGATGTGGTTGAGCTGCGGATCGAACGCGCTGAGGTCGCCGCCGCGAGCGTAGATCTTGCCCTCGTCGGTGCTCGCGAAGATTATTCCGGTCGTGCCCTCTATGTCGGTGATGCGTCCGCCCATGCCGGTGTTCGTCATGGAGTATTCCTTCTCGCTCACGTTCCAGCTCATCATGTGACCGTAGAGGTCGAGCAGGAAGCTGGACGAGCCGTTGACCGCCGCGACGTCGTAGACGTCGGCTATCGGCAGCATCTTCGGCGTGTAGTTCGGCTGCGCAAGCGGGTCGCCGGTGCCGAACTGCATCGACGCCGAGCTGCCCCAGTAGAACATGTCGCCCTCCTCGCTGACGGCTATGGCATAGCCCTCGTAGCCGTTGGCGGTGCGGTAGCTTCCGGTGTAGATGTCGGCAATGCGCACATGGCGGTCGGGGTCGCCGAAGGTGTGCGTGTTCGAGAAGTGCTCGACAAGCGTCGGCGAGCCGTAGGTGGTCTTGACCACGACGCCGCTCGCGTCGGTGTAGGACAGGTCGGCGACCTGACCGAAGCGGTTCGAGCCCCAAGCCCAGACGCTGCCGTCGGTGTCGATGGCAAGCGCGAAGTCGACGCCCGCAACCAGCTTGATGATGCGTACGTTCTCGGTCACAGCCTCGTAGTTGTTGGAAAGCGTGGTGCGCACGGTGTAGCTTCCGGTCGCGTAGGCGTAGTCATACTCGCCCGGCGTGTAGGCGTTCTTCAGTCCGTTCGTCGCGGTCAGACCGTCCTTGAGCTTATAGCTGACCGTCTTGTTAAAGACGAGCTTGACCGGACGGCTCTCCAGTCCGCCCACGCTGCCCGGTCCGATGCCGAGCTGACCGTAGTCGTCGCGACCCCAAGCCCAGACGCTGCCGTCCGCCTTGAGCGCGAGCACATAGTCCTCACCGACCGCGACCGCGGCGTGAGCAACAAGCTGGTTCTCGGTGGTGAAGGTATACTCGAAGTCGATGTCCTTCGCGACGTTAGTTGCGGTGACAGCCGGGTCGCGCTTTTCGACCTCGTCCGCGTGTACCTCGTTGAAGTAGCTGTACTCGTAAGGCTTGAGCACGGTTATGCCGAACTCGAGCGTGCGGGTGACCGCGCTCGTGCCGCTGCCCTCGCTGACGGTCACGAGTATCTTGGTCTGACCGTAGCCCTGAGCGGTGACAAGTCCGTTCGCGTCAACAGTCGCGACGGTGGTGTCGAGCGACTTGTAGCTGACGGCATATCCCGCGTTCTTAGCCGCGGCGAGTCCGTAGTAGTAGGTCGGCGCCGAGTGCAGCAGGTTGAATCCCTTGGACACGGTGTAGTTCGCCGCGAGGTCGAAGGTCGCGGCAGCGCCGACGAAGTTGTTGTCGGCGGTGACAGCCTTGTCGCCGGTGAGGTCGGAGCCGAGCGCCATCGAGATCCAGGAGCGCTTGCCGTCGACGGTGAACAGCTCAGCCGTCAGGCGCGCGAGCGTCGAGTACGGGGTGTCCTCGCCGATGCGTCCGGTCTGACCCGCCGAGTTGTCGCCGAAGCTCCAGACGCGTCCGTCGCGGTCTACGAAGGTGGTGAAGTAGCCGCTGGTCGACGTGCCGACGCTCAGCGTCTTCTTCACAACGCCGGCGGCGGTAGTGGAGGTCGGGTCGTTCGCGGGCGCGGTATATACGAGGTTGCCGTTTACCGGCGTGGCGTCCTTATAGCCGTAGCCAAGCTCGCCGTACTTGTTGTTTCCGCCGAGCATCATGAGCCAGCCGTTTGCGTCGAGCATCGCAAGCGCTCCGCCGCCGCCGATGGTCATTATGCCGCCCTTGTACTTTATCGGCTCCTTCGCCGGATCGATGTCGTTATTTTCCTTGCTTATCGACTTGGTCAGGCGCTCGGGCAGGGTGAGGTGCGTGCGCGTGTCATTAACGAGGTTCGCGTTGCGACCCCAGGCATACAGGTTTCCGGTTATGTCGTTCTCGTGCGCGGCGTTGCCGACAAAGACGTGCATGGTCGGCGACTGGAGCATGATGTAGCTGGTGGCTGCCGCGAACTGCTTGCCCGCCGTGACGCTCATCGCGCGGTACGGCATTGCGACCGAGCCCTGCGCGCCGCTGTTCGTCTCGTTGCCGAACTCGTAGTTCGCGTTCGAGCCGGTTGCGCTTATCGCGCCGTTGCCGCCGAGAGCGTATGCGGTCGCCGAGCCGCTGGCGGATACCGCCGCGACTATGCCGTTCGAGCTGCGCATCGCCGTCGGCTTCGGGAAGTACTCCGCCGACTGCGTGTTTATCTGATAGTTCACGTTGTCGCCGGTGCCGTAGAGGTTCGCCGAAATGCGGTGCTGCTTGGTTATATATTCGTGAGTGTGCCCGTCCTCGCCGAGGCGCATATCCTCGGTGCGGTAGTAGGCGCTGCGGAGCATTATCGCAAATCCGTGGTCGTCATCCTCGCCGCCGACAGCCACGTCGACGACCTCCTGGATGAAGTTCGACTTATAGGTGGACACGGTTCCCGCCGGAGCGAGCACCTGCACCGCGTACGGATAGCGGGTGAAGTACATGTCGTCGCGCGTGCCGTCCTGTCCGAGCTGTCCGCGGTCGTTGCGACCCCACGCCCAGACGGTGCCGTCATTCTTCAGCGCGTAGGCGAAGTTGCCGGTCGCGACTATCTTGCGGACGTTGTTGAGGTATCCGAGCACGACCTCGCCCTCGGCGAAGAACTGCTCGACATATCCGGTCGTGTCGTTGAGCCTGTATCCGCTCGGCAGCGAGGCAGCGGTTCTGCCGCTCGTGTTCTTGCCGACGGCGACCCACTCGCCCTTGACGCCGTTAAGGACGTCGGTGTCCCCGGCGACGCGGACGGTCTCGTCCTCGTTGTACATGACCGCGCGCACCTGCTGCGGCGTGGAGTAGCTGCCGTAGATGGTGCCGATGCCCAGCTCGCCCCACTCGTTGGTGCCCCATGTCCAGACGGTGCCGTCGCCCGCGAGAGCCGCCGAGAAGCTGGTGCCGCTCGCGATGGTCGGGTAGGCGACGCTTCTGCCCATGCCGTATCCGGTGCTCAGCTTGATGTTGCGCTTGACAGGCTCGTAGTCGCCGCCCTTGACAGCGACGGTCTGCGCCTTATAGGCGTCGTACATATCCTGCCAGTAGCCGCCGTCTATGCCTATGACGTCGGTGTTCAGCCATGCGTTCGACTCGCCCGCAACAAGCGGCTTCGGATCGGTCTTGCGATAGACCGCCGCGTACCTGTTGTCGAACGGCTCGCTTGCGTAATTGGCGAGGTCGTCGAATATCTCGCCGGTCTCCTTGCGCAGCGGCACGGTAATGGTGTTCTGCGAGGTCACCTCGTCCGCCGGACGCACCTCGACCTTTATCGCGCCGACTATCAGGCTGTCGTTAGCGACCGACACGATGATATAGCTGGTGCCGGCGTGCAGTCCGGTAATGCCCGGACGCTTGTCGCACTGGTCGACGAGCGGGTCGATTATCGGGTCTGCGTCCATGTTCATGTCGTAGTAGCTGACCTTGACCGTGTCGTTGTAGCTTATCTTGTAGCCGGTGAACTCGGCTGCCTCCTGCGGAGTGTACAGCGTGTTGGTGGTCGGATTCGTCATGGTTATGACGTTTGTGAGCAGGCGCTCCTCGGCGGTCCAGTCGCTGTCCACCGCGTCGTCCCAGGCGAACCACGCGAGCTCCTGGTTCTGGCTCTCGCTCTCGGCATCCTGGAACACGTTGAACGCGGAGATTATCGGCGTGGTGTCGAAGTAGAAGGTCTCGCCCTCGCGCACCGACACGGTGTAGTCCTCCATGATGAAGTAGCTCGCGCCGACACGAACCGGAACATCGGTCGGGTTGGACGTGCCGTCGCCCAGGCGTCCGCGCATGTTCGCGCCGTACGCCCACAGCGAGCCGTTATCCTTGAGGAATATCGAGTGTCCGTCTATCGCCGAGTTGGAGTTCTTGACCTCGACAACGCCGCTCATCGCGGTGCCCTCGATGTCGGTCGAGCCGCTGGACACCTGTCCCTCAATGCCCCAGTAGCGGCGGGTCGCGTCGTTGACATACAGCGTCTTCGACTCGTCGTAGCCCTTGTTTATGCCGGCGACGTTATTGCGGTAGTACTCGGCGGTGTCCAGCTTGCGCATCGTGCCTATCGCCTTGTGCTCGGTCGAGTTCGCCAGCGACTGCGTGCCGCCCTTCGCGGCTAGCTTCATGTCGTAGGTGTAGAAGGTCTTGCCGTTATCGAGGCTGTAATACCAGTTGGTGGCGGTCTCGCCGAGGTCGGTGTAGATGACCGCTTCCGCCTTGGTCGCGGCAGTGCCCTCGCCGTCGGTGATGACCTCTATCTTGTTCTCGTCCGCCGAAGTGTAGAACTTGTCGTTCTCGGCGTTCATGTCGCCCTGTCCGAGCGCCGGTCCGTACAGCGGGGTGTCCTCGCCCGGCTCGGCGGTCGGGTTGTATATCTCGAACATGCCGACCGACCACAGATAGCCGTCGTTGTAGCCCACCTGGAGGTACTCGGAGATGTCCGCCGTCTGCGGGAAGGACACGCTCAGGTCGGTGATGTAGCGGTCGTAGCCCCTCGGACGGTCGCCGCCCTCGAGGATGTTGTTGATGTACAGGAAGTCGTCGGCGGTGGTAAAGCCGATTATCGCCGAAGTGGTGTCATACTTCGCCGCGCCGCGCAGGTCGTCCTCCGCCGCGTTCGGCAGCAGCTTCTCGTAGACAGTCCAGTAGCTGGGATTCGGAGCGGTGACGTTGGAGGTGGACAGCGGCACGAACTTGGACTCGGTGCCCGCGCCCGTCACCGGCGTAGTCGACATATAGCCCACCACGTCGCCGTTGGTCACCACCACGGTGTAGCCGTCGATGTTCGCGATGCCGCGGCGGACGTCGTCCATCTGGATGAGTTCGTCCGGATCGGCGTGCGCATAGATGCCCGCGTTCGGGTTCTGCTCGTCGTACGGCAGGCTCACCGGGTTGTTCGGGTCGTACAGCTGCTTGACGTACAGCTTCTCGTGGTCGACGTTGTTGTCCGGATCGTAGACAGCGCGGTAGTCGTGGTCGTCGAGCGAGCCGTAGGTGCCGCCGTCGGTCGGCGTGCTCTGCGTGAGCACCTTGCCGCTGTAATCCACGACCGTTCCGTCGTCCCGAACGAGCGAGTTGTCTATCGCGTAGTGGCCGTGCTTGATGAAGCCGGTGCCCTCCTTCGGACCGTAGATGTAGCCGTAGCTCAGGCGCTCGTAAATCTTCGGCTGCGCGTAGTTCTCGATAACGCCGCCGACGCGCTCGAACGTGTCGCCGTTAACCTTGGTCACGACGGTGATCTTGTCGCCGGTCTCGGGATCTTCCTCCTCGCCGAGCGTGTCCGCGATGACCGCGACATACTCGCCGTACTCGTCCTGAACGAACTCGTAGTAGTAGCTGTAGATCGGCACAAGCACCGTCTCGTAGATCGGCTCGGGCTTCGGAGTCGGTGTCGGGGACGGAGTTGCGGTAGGCTCCGCCGACGGCTCGGTGGTCGGAGTCGTTGTCGGTGCGGTGCTCGGCGTCGCGCTCGGATCGGTGCTCGGTGCCGCGCTCGGATCGGTGCTCGGTGCCGCGCTCGGGTCGGGAGTCGGAGTGACACTCGGCTCGGGCGGAGCGACCTCGCGCTTCACCTCGCGATAGCCGGTGATTATGGCTATCTTGTTGTGGTACGCCGCCATCGGCAGGTCGCCGGTGATGAACTTATACTGGTCGTACTTAGCGGTGTCGGCGGTCTCCGAACCGTCAGCCGCGGTGGCGAATATCTCGCCGTTCGCGTTCGCGAGCAGAGTGCGCGCACCCTCAGCCTCGCCGAGGAAGCTCGCGCCGAATATTCCGCTGTTCGCCTCGCGCACAACTCCGACACCACTCAGCTTGGTGGTGTACAGCGTCTTATACGGTTCGGTCGGTGTGGTCGGCTCGGTCGGCTCAGTCGGCTCGGTCGGAGTCTCGGTGTTATCGTCCTCCGCCGCGACGACTATGCTGCTCGCGGTGCTGTCGCCGGCGCTGCCGCTCTCCGAACCGGTGCTGCCCGACTCGTCGCCGCCCTCCGGCTCGGTCGGCAGGTTGACAACTATCTGCTTCGGCTCGTACGAGACCGACTGGCTTATCTGCTTGCCGTCGATTGCGGGCAGGGTCTCGCCCGCAACGGTGTCTATCAGGTCGTAGCGCTCGGCGGTCACGATGACGCCCTTGCCCGCCTCGTCGACAAGCTGCTCGCCCGCGTAGATTATGCGGTCGTGCTGTCCGTTGGCATAGCGGGTGTCGTTGTACTGGTCGTAGATACCGCCCCACGTCTTGACCTGACCGCGGGTGGTGAGCGCGACCGCGTTGTACACGCCGCCGCTGACGGTCAGCGCGCGTCCGCCGAGCGTTGCGCGCTCGATGGTCTCGCGGGTGCTGTATCCGCCGTACGGGTTGTAGTTCTCGTTGTTCTCGCCCCAGGTCATTATCTGACCGTCGCGCTTTATCAGGCGCATGTTCGCGCCCAGCTTATCCTCGGACAGAGTGTACGGGTCGCGCAGCGTCGACTGGTTGTTCGAGATGTTGACGGGCAGGGTCATGACCTGCGTCGCGACGCCCAGCGACTCCGGATTCGCGCTCGGGTCGACAACGCCGTGGTAGTTGTAGCCCCACTCGAAGATGCGTCCGTCGACATCCATCGCCGCCGAATACTGGCGGGTGGTGGTTATGTTCATCGACGAGCCGGTGTAGTAGCCGACGGCGTTGCCCGCGGCGGCTATGTCGATTATCTTCGAGCTGGACGAGTCGGCACCCAGCATCGCGCCGTCCTTGGCGAAGTTCGCGCCGCGGACGAGCTGTGCCGAGTAGTACGCCCTGGTGACGAGCGAGCCGACGCCGATGGCGCCGCGGCTGTTGTCGCCCCACGCGTACACGCGGCCGTCCTCGGCGAGCGCCAGGTTGTGCGTCGCGCCCACCGCTATCTTGATTATCCTGCCGGTGCCCGAACCCTCGGTGCCGAGCGGCTCGTAGCTGCCGTCGCCATCGCTGTTCACCTTGTAGATGGTGACCTCGATAGGCACGTTCGAGTAGGTGGTGCTGCGCTCGACGCCGAGCTGTCCGAGGCTGTTGTCGCCCCACGCCCAGACGGTGCCGTCCGCCTTCAGCGCCACGGTGTGATATGCGCCCACGCCTATCATCGGGAAGGTGATGTCGCGCTCCTCCTGATCCTCGGCGTCCGGAGCGACTCCCACGCGGAAGTAGCCCACGTTGCCGCGAGCGTCGGTCGCCATGATGTAGGTGAAGCCCGCCTTCTCCTTCATGGTTATCGCGCCGAATGTCTTGGCATTTGTCCAGTCGTTGCCGATGGTCGCGACCTCCTCGTTAGTCGACTCGAAGAACAGTTCGCTCGGGTCGGGACGATATTCGGTCGGACCGTAGGCGTTGAAGCCGACGTGCGCGATGATGTCGCTGACGAGTATGTCAAGCTCGTCGTTATACAGGAAGGTGGTGAGCATGCTGCCATCCGGCTGCACCAGCGTGTCGTAGCGCATCGAGCTGGTCGTGCCGTAGCGGAAGTTTATCGTCGCCTGCGCCGAGCCGTGCGGCATGACGAAGCTCGCGGTCGTACCCTCGTTGTGGACGACCGGCTTTACCTCGCTGTGCATCAGGCTGGTGGCGCTGACTATCGGGTAGAACGGATAGTTCGGGGTGGTGGTCGAGCTTATCGTTATCACGTCGCCCGGGCGCACGCCGTAGAGGATAAAGACAGTCTTGCCCTGACCCACTCCGCCGACGTCCTTGCCGAGCAGCACGTCGGTCGCGACGCCGTTTACAGTCTCTTTGACACGGACGCCGTTCTTGTATATCGCCACGGTATTTTCCGACTGCTCCTTGGTGCGGTAGTTGTCCTCGACGATGAACTTGACCGGGAAGGTCTCGACCTTCGAGGTCTCGACGAGGTTGACCCACTCGACCTCAAGCACCGAGTCGGACTCGGGCATGACGAACGGTACGGTGTACTTGCCGTCGGTCATCGTTCCGAGCGCGAGCGGATACTTCACCCTGCCGCCCTGAGTGGACAGCTGGATGCTCTTGACGTCGTAGCCGCCTATCGGTTTTATCGTGGCGGTGAGCGTAGTGCCCGCCATGTTGGCGCTGGTGTCGGTCTCGGTGGTGCCCTGACGGACTTCGACCGTGCCGTACGGGTCGTGCTTGGTGCTGAAGCCGTACATGGTCGGACCGGTGCCGAAGACGTTGGTCACGTTGACCGCGACACGCACGGTCTCGGTGGTCATCTTGAAGCTCGCGGTGTAGATGTTGCGATCCTTGTCATAGTCGGTCTTGAGCGCGCGAACCTCGCCGCTCGCGCCGACGGTGTAGACGGTGCCGAGGCGCGCGCCCTCGCCGACCTTGACCGCCAGATAGACGGTGTCGGTTCCGCTGTGCGCCTGGATGGAGGTCGAGCCGAGCACCGCGCCGGTCGGCGTCACGGTCGCGCTGTCCTTGTTCAGCATCAGTCCGGCGGTGGTGCCCGAAGCGGTCGGGTCGAGCACCTGCACCGTCGCGGTGTAGGTGGGCAGCTCTCCGCTGTCGTCGAATATGACGCTGGAGATATCGAGGTAGCTTCCGCCGCCGTCCATCAGAACGAGGGTCGGCTGCGCCTTGTCGGAGTATGTTCCGTCGCCCGCCTGACCGCGAGCGTTGTCGCCCCATGTGTAGACCGAGCCGTAGTCGTTGTCGTACGCGAGCACGAAGTTGTCGTACGGCGAGGTGGCTATCGCCATGATGCGGTCTATCGGCAGGGTCGGGTCGGAGTTGTTCGCCTCGCCCGCTATGACCTGGAGCGCGGTCTCGTTGTAGGCAAGCGAGCGTCCCTCCTTGCCCACGCCGAGCTGACCGTCGCTGTTCGAGCCGGCAGCCCAGACAGTCTTGTTGGTGTTCCGTCCACCGGTCGCGCCGGCGTAGAGGACATATCCGGTGCGTCCGACGGTTACCATCGTCGCGTTGGTGCCCTCGCGGTTGAAGGTAGTCTCGCTCTTGACGGTGGTGACGGTCGGGACGATGTAGGTGATCTCCTCGGTCACCTTCTTGCCGTCCACTTCCTTCTCCACCTTGACGACGTACTCTATCTCGCCGTTCGTCACGGTGGTCTTTTCGGTTAGCGCGTCCTTGACGACCGCCGGACGCGAGTAGATGTTGCGTCCCGGATCGTCGCTCATCGGCTTGCCGTCCTTGATGATTCCGACCGGCGTCTTGGTCTCGTCGCCCTTCAGATACGCCTTGGTGTACAGCTTCTGGATGACGGTGGTGACACGCACGCCGAGCTGTCCGTAGGTGTTATCGCCCCAGACGGCGACCTTGCCGTCGTTCTCATGCTTGCCGGTGGTCTCGTTCACTATCGCGCCGCCCTCGAGTATCGCCATCGCGCTTCCGAAGCCGCCGGAGACCGCGACTGCGTTCGACTGCACCGCGCCCTCGGCGTACGAGTGACCGATGCGGCTGGCGTTCGCCGTGCCGAAGTCGGTGTCCTTGCCCCAGCTCACTATGTCGCCCGAGCGGGTGAGAACGTGGCTGGAGTAGCGGTTGGCGGAGATGCTGTAAGCGAGCGCGTCGCTCGGCAGCTGTATGCGTATCGGATAGACCGAGTTGGGCAGGACGTATCCGGACGCGTCTATCCTCGGATAGAGCGTCAGCTGGCTGTTCTGCATGTCGCCGGTGCCGTAGAGCTTGCCGCTCTCGGTCAGGATGAGCACGTGCTGGTAGCCCGCCGAGATGTCGACGATGCGGTCGGTCGGATGATCGAAGTCATCGCCGATGATGCCCGTTATATCCATCTCGACCGGCTTTATCTTAGCCTCCATCGAGTTGCCGACGCCGAGCTGTCCGTTGCGGTTCGCGCCCCAGACCCAAACTCTGCCGTTCGAGTCGAGCACGACGGTGAAGTTGTAGCCGACGGCTATCTTGACGGCGGTTATCTCCGCCATCGAGACAGGCGCGCCGCTGAGGTCGGTGCCGTTTATCATCGAGCCCGGTCCGACGACCTGGCGCGGCGATGTGCTCGACGGATAGTCCGCGTACGGCATGTCTATGCCGAGGCGTCCGTCGGCGTTCGAGCCGAAGGTCCAAACCGTGCCGTTGTCGCGCAGAACGACGCTGAAGTCGTTGCCGCCCGCGACCTGCGGGTAAACTACGCTCGGCTCGCTCTTTTCGTCGCTCTTGTCCTTGGGCAGCGGCATCACGTTCACCTTGACAAACGCGCTGAACTTCACGCCGTCCGGGTCGGTGTACTCGGCGACGATGTAGGTCACGCCGAATCCGGTCGCGGTGATGAGTCCGAAGGTATCCATATTCGTCGGGTCGTTTGCGACACGCGCCACCGAGGTGTCGAGCGAGCGGAAGGTTATCTTGCCCGCCGCTATCTCCTCCTCGGTCACGTCGTGGACTATGTTGCGGTGTATCACGTTGAAGCCGTTTGTCGTGCGGGTTCCGAAGAAGTACGGGTCGAGCCTCAGCTCGCCGCCGACGTACAGCGAGTTCTCGTACTGCGTCTCGACCGACTGCGCGCGATCCTGCCAGCCGGCGAGTATCGTGGTGTCTATGTAGTACTCCGCGCCGGTCATCGGATCGATAGCCTTGGCATAAGCCGCGTCGTACCAGTTCGGGATGTAGTGCATGAACAGCGTGCGCTGAGTCTTGTCAACGCCGACGAGCACCGCTTCCTCGACCGCGCTCTGCGAAACGCCGAGCTTGGTCGTGCCGAGCGCGCCGTAGTTGTTGGTACCCCACGCCCAGACGGTGCCGTCGTCGCGGACAGCCATCGCGTGGCCGTTGCCCGCCGCGACCGCTATAATGTCGCCGCCGACGGTAGTTTCGGTCTGCTTTGCGACCTTCGCAACGACCGTAGCGAGCGCGGCGCTGTTCTTCGGACGAATCTCGGTGTCGCCGAGGCCGAGCTGTCCGCGGTTGTTCGATATGCTCGAGGTCACGCCCTCCGCGTCCGTCTTGCTGTCGAGCGCGACGGTGTAGACGTTGCCGCTGCGTGCAAGCACCGTCATAAATCCGTTGCCGAGGTCTATCGACTTCGCAGCCTCGGTTATCTGATCCTCCGCGCTGCCGCTGACGCGGGTCGGAGTCGCGTTTCCGCCGCCCCAGACCCAGACCGTGCCGTCGCGGCGCAGCGCCGCGGTGTAGTTCGCCTCGGCGGTTATCTCGACCACGTCGTCTATCGCGACGCGCACCGGCACCGTCTTGAAGGTGGCGTTGGTGTGGGTGTTCAGGTTTATCTCGCGAATCACATCCTTGGTGTCGCGGGTATTGCCCAGCTGTCCGTCGGTGTTCGAGCCCCACGCGTAGACATTGCCGAACTGGTCGAGCACCACAACGTGGTTGGTGCCGGCGGCGGCGGCAACGATGTTGGTGAGGTAGACCTCCTCGCGAGCGTAGCCGCCCTCGATGGTCACATCCTTTGCGAGATACGGCGTGGTGGTGGTGTTCTCAACGATGGTGCGGTCGAAGTGACCGAATATCTCGTCGTCCCAGGTGTTGGTCAGCGTCGGGTTCTCCACGCCGCGCAGCACCATTGCGGGCTTTGCCTGCGCCGAGCGCAGTATCTCGGCGTCAAAGCCCATGAAGTCCGGGTTCTCAAGCGAGGTGCGGTTGCGTCCGAGCACGCCGTAGCTGTTGAGACCCCACGTCCAGACAAATCCGTCCGAGTCGACCGCGACCGAGACGGTAGAGCCTGCCGCGACGTCAACCATCTTGGCGTTCGTGTCGAAGTTGACGATAAGCGGGGTCGCGCTGCGAGTCGGCGACTCGACACCGAGCAGGTAGAGCGAGGAGTTGAGACCCCACGCGTAGACCGTGCCCTCGTCGTCGAGCGCGAGCATGTGCTCGGGACCGACCGAGACCTTGACGATGTTCTTCAGATAGCCGCCGGTCGCGGTCGAGCCGAGATAGTCGACCACCTGGACAGGCGTCTGCATATAGTCGGTAGCGCCCTCGGCGTTGAAGTATCCCGCGCCGAGTATGCCGTCGTCGTTGCGTCCCCACGTCCACAGCGAGCCGTCGCTCATGACAGCCGCGTTGGTGTAGCCGTTCGACGCCACCATCGGCGTGTAGCGCACCGAGGTGTCGTTGTAATAGCTGTCATGCGTGTCGAGTATCGGCTCGCCCGTCTTCTCGTCTATTGCCTGCGCCGCGCGCTCCTCGGTGGTGAGGAACTTCTCTATCTGCGCCTCATCGTCGAGATAGCGGTACTCTATCTCAACGTCGCGCGAGTAGTTGATAAAGCGGTCGTAGACGGTGACCGTGCCGACGTTGTAGCGCTCGGTCGGGGCGGCGAGCACTATGTAGTCGTTGGTCGCGGTGAGGAAGGACGAGCTGTCGTAGACGTTCTTCATCGTCGACGAGCTTATCTCGAGGTCGTTCGGATGGCGAGCCGCCTGCGAACGGGTGCGCAGCAGGTTCATGTAGAAGTAGTCCATCGTGTAGACGGCGTCCTTCTTGATGACAAACGCCTGGTTGTCGCCGAGAACGACCTTGTCGGGCAGCGGGTTCGAGCCGTCGAACACCACGCCGCTCTTTACGACGGTGTTCATGTCGGGCACGCGCGAGATAGCCGAGAACATCGCCATCTCGCCGACGGTGCCGCTATCGCCCTCGCCCTCGTCGGGCGCAGGCGTCGGAACGCCGTACAGCTTGTCGAGCTCCTCAGGCTCAAGTGTCGGCTTGCCGGTGAGATAGGTCGCGAGGTTGTCAAATCCGTGCTGCGCGAGTATCTCCGCAGCCGCGAACGGATCCTTCTTCGCAAGCTCGGTCATGTTGTCGGTCAGCGTGATTATCGCGGCGTACGCAAGCTCCATCTCGCTGTTCGCGCCGGAAGCTATCGGCATAAGCGAGCGGTAGAGCACGCCGTCGTCGCCGTCGGTCGGCACGCGTCCGTCGGAGGACATTCCGCCATGCTCCATGACGCCGAACTCGCGTCCCCACGAGTAGCTGGCGCCCTCGCCGAGCTGATAGCGGTCGTTCAGACCCCACGCGTACAGCGCGCCCTCGTCGTCCATGACGATAGAGAAAACTCCGCCCGCGGCGAGCGTCGGACGCTCGGCGTCGTAGTCGTATCTGCCGCTGCCGATGGTGTACTGAGTGGTGTGCTTGTCGGCATCGGTCGCGAAGTTCATCGTGTACACCGGGTCGAGCGTGGATATCTCGGTCGGGACGGCGCGGTCTCGCAGGTCACCCTGTCCGAGCTGACCGTTCGAGTTAGTGCCCCAGGCGTAGACCCTGCCGGATGCGGTGGTCGCGAGGTAGTGGCTTCCGCCGGCGGCTATCGCTATGACCGGGTCTGTGACCTTCTGAGCGTTCTCGGCGCCGAGCACGTGTCCGGTGTCGTCGGCAAGCGGATGCTGGTCGTCGTTGTAGTTGTAGATCTTGCCGCCCGCGAGGTATATCGCGCCGTCGTTTCCGGCTGCTATCGCCTCAATGCCGGTCTTGGAGACCTTCCTGGTCACGGCGGTGCCGTCGTAGTGGTAGTTGTAGCAGCTGGAGCAGTAGTAGTTCACCGGATCGGCGCCGGTGTCGATAAGGTACACGCCGTCGCTCTTGGTGAGGTAGAGCTTCTTGGAAGTGCCGAAGTCCGCCGCGGTGACGCCGGTCAGACCGGACATCGTGCCGTCCGAGCCGTCGAGCGCGCCGACCTCGCCCCAAGCCTTGAGCACTCCGCCGGTGGTGATGATGCCGGACGAGTTTCCGCCCGCGAACACCTTAGCCACGCTCGAAATGTTGATGGTGTGTACCGAGGTGTTGTAGCCATGGCGGCTGTAATTCCAGTTGATTTTCGTCACAGGCACGGCGTAGCCCGCGCTGCTCGTGCCGTGACCCGAGTTGATGGCGCCGTCGGCGGTCGCGCTGCGGCCTATCGGATAGCTTGCGGTATATCCGTTGGTGATGTTGGTAACCGGATAGGCGCCGTAGTTGCCCCATGTGTAGACCGCGCCGGTGTTGTCGAGCGCTATCGCGTGGTTCGCGCCCGCCGCTATCATGACGATGTTGCGCAGGTCGTCGGCATCGCGGTTCGAGTCGGTGCGCATCACCTGCATCGGCGCGGCGATGTATCCGCCGACCGAGCCTATGCCGAGCTGTCCGTAGGTGTTGTCGCCCCACGCCCAGACGGTGCCGTCGGCGCGGAGAGCGAGCATGAACTTGTCGCCCGCGACTATCATCGGGCTTGTCTTCTCATATTCCTTGTTCGGCTCGTAGACAGCCGTCGGAGTTATCGTGACGAGGAAGGACTCGGCAAGTCCGCTCTTGCGGTCGGTCACGGTGATGATCGCGCTGCCCTCGCCGCCCTTGGTCGGCAGCAGGCGGAACTTCTGCGCGGTCTTGTTTCCGGTGGCCTCGTCGTATACGCTCTCCTCGCGCACGGTCACGACCGCGCTCGACGAGGTGACTTCGACCTCGCCGGTGGCGCTCGTCGCGTCGAACACGTTGATGTAGCCCTTGCTCGACAGACCGAAGCCGCTGAGCATCAGATACTCGACGTCGGTTATCGTAACGCCGGGCTTCCAGTCGGCAACCGTCGAAACGGTCATGCCGCCGTCGCCCATTACGCCGTGCTCGACGGTCATGCTCAGGCGCGCGGTCGACTCGTCTCCGGTGGTCACCGCGACGAGCGTGTTCGACGAACCCAAGGTGTTCCTGCTCACGCCGAGCTGTCCGCGGTCGTTGCGGCCGGCGGTGAGCACCAGACCGTCGTTGCGTATCATCGTCGACGACTCAGCGCCGACCGAGATGTAGCGGATGTCCTCGAGATAGGTGTCGCCGGTCGGGAGCGCGGCGTTCGGGTTCTTTGCGAGCTGCTCGAGCGTGTAGCCCGGCTCGACCTCGCCTATCGTGGCGTACAGCTTGTCGCCGTTCGAGCTGTCGCCCATCTGACCGTAGGCGTTAGCGCCCCAGCTGTACACCTCGCCGTTCGAGGCGAAGGCGAACGCCGTATCGCTGCCCGCAGCCAGTCCGACGATGTTCGTGATGTAGTTCTTCTGCTCGTCAACGCCCGGCGTGGTGACAACGCGTATCGGACGCGTGCTGTAACGGAGGTTGGTGCTGTTGCTGTCCGGCGTGCCGTAGTCGCTCACCATCTCGGTGCCGATGCCCAGCTCGCCGTGCTCGTTCGTGCCGAAGGTGTAGACGTAGCCGTCGTCGGTGAGTATCATCGAGAAGCGGTCGCCCGCAGCTATCGCGGTCACGACATGGTCGTGGCTGTACGGATAGTGCGTGTCGTACTCCTTGTTCGCGTCGGTCGGGTCGAGGATCTCACTGCCGTCCTCGCCGCCCGCGCGGTAGATGAGCTGGTTGAGCAGCTCGCGCGGCTGCGACCTGTTGGCGGTGTCGCCCATGCCGAGCTGACCCATATCGTTGCCGCCCCAGACGTAGACCGCTCCGCCGCCGGTGAGCGCCAGCGCGTGGTTCGAGCCCGCGGCTATCGCGACGATGCCGTCGACGCTGTACGAGGCGTGATTTGCCTCGGTGTTCGCCATCGATGTGCCGAAGTTGTGCACCGCGACAGGATAGTTATAGTTCGAGCCGCTGCCGTTGCCCAGCTGATAGTAGTCGTTGCGACCCCAGCTCCAGACCTGACCCTGGTCGTCGAGCGCGAGCGAGAAGTGATCGCCTGCCGCGAGCTGTACGACCTTGGACGGACGTCCGGTGGCGTAGGTCTTGGGCAGTCCGCTGACCGTCGCCGGAGTGGTAACATAGGTGCTGGTGGTGCCGTTGCCCACCTGACCGTAGGTGTTCGCGCCCCATCCGTAGACCTTGCCGGTCGTGTCGGCGGCAAGCGCGTGGTAGGCGCCCGCGGCTATCGCGACAATCTTCACGCCGTCGCCGAAGCTGACAGCCGCCGCGTGGTCGTCGTAGCTCTTGTTCTCGGTCAGACGTCCGAGCTGACCCATGTCGTTGCGACCCCAAGTGTATACCTCGCCATCGGCGGTAAGCGCCATGCCGAAGCCGTTTCCGGTCGCGACATTCGGGACTATCGAGGTGTTGAGCTTGTAGCCTGTGTCGGCGGTCGAGGTGGTGGTCTCAGTGGTGGTATTGCCGTTCTCGCCCTCCACCTCGGTGGTGACGGTGGTCGTGGTGGTCACAGCCTCGCTCGAGACCTTGCCGTTTCCGTTGACGACTATGCGCACCAGTCCGATCTCGACGGTGTGCTCGTCCGGATGGAGATCGTGCGACTCGTCGTAGATTATCAGGGTCACGCTGCCGGTCGCGCCCGCGTTCGCGTGGATGAGCGGGTGACCCTTGTCGTCCGCGCCGACCCAGTCGATTATCTCGGTGTCGCCGCTCTGGATGACAAAGCGGAACTTCTCGCCAAGGTCGCTCTCGACGGTGGTCGCCTCGTAACCCGTCTTGGTGCGATACCAGACGAGGTTCGGATACTCGGCGGCGCCGCGGATGAGCATATCGAGGCGCAGCAGGTCGCCCGACTTGATAACTATCGTCGGATTCTCGTTCTTTATCACATACTTGGTCTCGGTTCCGGCGGTCATCGAGTAGCCCGCGAACTCCGCCTTGCTGCCGGCTTCCTCCTCCGGATCGTCTCCGACAACCGCGACGGTGGTCTTGAGTTCGGTCGCGTCGCCCACCGCGTAGGCTATCGGCAGCACGCCGTCGAGCTGTCCGACGACGCGGATGAGCGACGGCTCCCGGTTGCGCAGATCCTTGTCGCCCAGACCGCCGGTCGAGGCGCCCTCATCCGACGCGGTGAATATCGAGCCGTCGAGAGTTATGACGGTGGTAAATCCGCTGTTCTTCGCGGCGGTGTAGACCTCGCTGAGCGTCGACTCGGCGGTGTCGGTAAGCGCCTCGGTCGACTTGGAGGTCGCCTTGTAAGCCTCGCCCGCCTTGAGGTAGATGTTGTCGCTCTCATTTGCGGGTATGGTGTTCTCGTTCGGCGCGGCGTTGGTGGTCAGCCAGACTATCGCCAGGTTGTTGGTGGTGGTGAACACCACGTCGTTGCCGCGCAGGCTGATGTTACGGATGCGCAGGTATGCCGCCTCGGTCGCGCCGCTCTTTATGACGGTGCGGTCGGAGGTGGTGACGCTGCCCTTTACGAAGTTCGCGCCCTCGGCATAGCCGCCTGTCGGCGCGGTGAGTATGCGTGCGGCGTAGCTGTGGTTCGCGCCGCCGTAGAGTCCCCATGCCCAGACGGTGCCGTCGCGGTCGAGCGCCATCGAGTAGTAGTTGCCCGCGTGTACCGCGACGATGTTGCGAAGCGGAGTATTCGCGGCGGTGAGCACCTGCTTCATGTAGTGGTTGCTGGTGGTCGTGCTGCCGTCGCCGAGCTGTCCGCCGCCGTTTCCGCCCATCGCCCAGACGGTGCCGTCCTGCTTGAGATAGAGCGCGTGGTCGGTGCCCGCCGAGATGTCCACGACATCCTCGGTCTTCAGGCGCTGAGCGTGACCCCAGTTGTATTCGGAGCTGTCCTTGCCGCGACCCATCGGGCTGCCGCCTGCGCTCGAGCCGTTCGGATAGTAGCCGAACACCGCGCCGTCCTGCATCAGCATGAGCAGATAGTTGTGCGTTGCCGCGATCTTCACCACCCTGTTCTGGTAGCCGTAGTGATAGGTCGAGGTCTGCGGATAGCTGCTCGTGCCGCGGTCGGTCGAGTTCTCGTAGGTGCCGAAGCTGCGGTTCTTCGTCGCGCCGTCAGCGAGTCCGACGTTGGTCGTGCCTATCGGATAGTAGGTGTCGTACGAGCCGTCGACGCGGAACTCGTCGCCCGCGTGCGGGTCGTTGTAGGACGCGTAGATAGTGTCGGCGTAGGCATACTTATCCGACTCGCTGTGATAGGTGCTGGAACCCGATGAGGAGTAAGTGTACCAGTCGAAGTGGTAGCTGTACACATTGCCGTTTCTCAGGTAGAACAGATCATCGCCCATCGCGACGAGCTGCTCGACGCCGGTGAGATAGCCGCCGGACGCGGTCGCGCGGGTGGGCAGATAGTTGTAGCCGTGGTCGCCGCGGCGAGCGCTCGAACCCCAGGTCCAGACCGAGCCGTCGTTCATCAGCGCGTAGACGCGGTTTCCGCCGACCACAAGCACGGTGGTAAGCGCCACCTGCTTCACGCTGCCTATGGCGCTGCCGTCGTCCGCCGGAACTCCGGTCGCCTCGCTTATCGACTTGTACGCGAGCGTGTAGCGCTGTCCGGTGTAGCCGACTTCGGCGGTGGTGTAGTAGGTCGAAGTGCCGTCGACAACCTGACGCAGCGCGCCGTTGTCGTCCGGCTTATAGTAGACGGCGGTCTGTCCGTCAAAGCTGTTGGTACGCGTGTCGAAATCGGTGGTCAGCGGGTCGGTATGGTTCTTCAGACCGACGGTGTAGCCGCCGTTGGCGCGGTTTCCGGTCGCGCCGAGGGTGGTGTAGAAGAATTCGACGCGGATGCGCGCGGTCTGATGCGTCGCGGTGGCATCGTTCTCGCCGAGATCCTCCACCTGGATATACGCGAACATACCCGGCTGTATCTCCTCCGGATGCAGCTTGGCAATACCGACGTACTCATCCTCAAACGAGATGAGACGCGGGTCGCTCGAGCTGTAACGCAGGCGCTTTTTCTTCTTTTCGTCGGCCGACGCCGAGTCGAAGCCGACGCTGAACCAGACGTTGGACGCTATCGCGTTGAAGGTGTCGACGTGCTCGCTTACGATGTTCTGCTCGGTGATCTTCACCACCTGCTGCTGATCGACATACAGCTTGAGCGTCATCGGGTCGTGCAGCGTGTACACCGAGGTGAAGTCGTCGCCGATCATGTATCCGACGTCCACCTTCTGCATGGTCAGCGCGTCGTAGTTATCCTGCGAGTGACGCACCTGGGTCGCGGCGGTGATAGCCGCGGTCGCCGACGCGCTCTCGTTCTCGTTGCCGAACACGCCGGCAGCCGAGTTGAGACCGAAGCTCCAGACGGTGCCGTCGCCCGCGATGAGCGAGCCGCTCTGCTGAGTGAGCGCTATCGCGAATATCTGCTTTGTGCCGTTAATCGCGTCGTTTCCGATATACTCGCGCGCACCGGTAGCCTCGTAGCTGTTGAAGTTCACGTTGCGCGTGCCGTAGACAGGCGCGGTGGTCGCCACGGCGTCGGCGCCGGTTCTGCCCTCGCCCCACTGCATCGCGTAGCCGTCGCGGGTGAGCGCCGCGCTCTGGTCGTAGGAGGTCGCTATCGCGACGATGCGGTCGTTCTTGCGAGCGTCGGTCGCCATGACATTCATGGTCGAGTTCGCGCGGATCGGCTGATAACTGACGGCATCCTTGTCCGCGGGCGAACCGTCCTTCTTCACAGCGGTTATCTGATAGTACGCGTTCGAGCCTATGCCGTATATCGTGACCGTGCGGTCGGTCGAGATGTAGGTGCGCTGCGATTCGACGTCGCCCTTCTTATCCCGCTTGTACAGCACGCCCTCAAACTTCGCGTACTGGTCGGCGGTGAGGGTCACGACGGTGTAGCCCATGACCTCCGAGCGCACGGCGTAGACCGCGTTCGCGTCATACGCGGCGGTCTTGTGGTCGACATACGAGTAGGTCGGGTAGGTCATGTCGGTCGTGCCGTCGGTATCCTTTTCGGTGACATTCGACACCGCCGCGAGCGACGAGTCCTTCTTGTCGATAAGTCCGGACACCGTCTCACGATCGTTCGAGTTGACCGAGTAGGTGTGAGTACCGTCGGCAGCCGAGGTGAATATCAGATGCGGCTGCTCCGTGACACTCGACACCGCCACGTCTATCGTGTACTGGAGGTAGTTCGAGCGGTAGCTGTTCGACTCTCCCGCGCGGAACGCCATCGGCACGCGCTGATAGCCCTCGCCGTGCGGCGCGATGTAGCTCGTTCCGGTGAGCGAGTAGCTCTGTCCCGCGTACGAGCCGACGGTGTACAGCTCACCGTTCGCCATCTGTATGATGGTGAATCCGTCGCCCGCGTACGCAGCCGAGGCGGTGGTTATGAATCCGATGGTGTCGTCGGCGGTGGACGGGTCGTATCCGTTCGAGCCGTCGCTGCTGAGACCGACCGAGCTCCAGTTGACAAATCCGCCGCGGCGTATCGCTCCAGCCGCGCTGAAGGTGGTGTAGTTGTTGGTGTGCGACCAGTAGCGCGTAGTCTCTATCTGGCTCTCGTCGTTCTCGCCGGTGCCCCAAACGGTGCCGTCGCTCATGACGATGACGGTGTGAGTGGTGCTGCTCGACAGGGTCGCGAGCTTGCCGTGACCGCTCGGGAGCGCCACCGCCACAGGATATACGCGGCTGGTGGTGTCGCCCAGTCCGAGCTGACCGTCGGTGTTCAGACCCCACGCGAAGAGCGTGCCGTCCGCACGGAGGGCGAAGCTCGAGTACGCGCCGGCATAGATGTTGATTATGTCTCTGAGGTAGCCGTTAGCCGCCTGACCGTCGTAGTAGTTGCGCACCTGCTGCGGCGTGTACTCGGCTATCGAGGTGTTGTCGCCGAGCTGACCGTAGGTGTTGTCGCCCCAAGCCCAGACCGTTCCGTCCGCCTTGAGCATGAGGACATGGTTCGCGCCCGCGACTATCTTCGGGCTTGCGACCTTGTAGTTCGGGTCCTCGGTTATGTCGTACTGCGGACGCACCTCCACGCGGAAGATGCGCGCAAGTCCGCTCACCTTGTGGCGGATGAGCACCGTCACCTCGCCGAAGGCGTTCGGCATGGTCTCGAACTCGAAGTAGTCGTCGCCGTCGGCGGCATCGACGCGGCTGACGCGCAGTATGCTCTCGTCCGACGAGATGACGTCGAAGTCGGTGAGCTCAAGCACGCCGTTCTCGTCATAGCCGCTCGTGCGGTTGAAGAAGCGCTCGTCGTACGGCTGGCGTCCGTTCATGCCGCGCTCGGTAAAGCCGTCGAAGCGCTCGGTCTCGGCGCCCCAGCCGTAGCCGCCGTCCGAACCGCTCTTGAGGTAGAGGTTCGTGCCCGCGGTGGTGTAGCTGCGTATCATCGGGACATGCTCCGCCGTGGTCGAGGTGGTAGTCTCGACCTGCTCGCCGTCGTCATTTGTGGTGGTAGTGGTAGTCGTGGTGGTGACCGGCGCGGTGATGTACACGCGCACGCTGTCCCGCTCGACGATGCGTATCGTCTGAGTGCCGATGGTTGCGCGCTCGAGCCGGCGTCCGTCGGTGTTGTCCATATCCCTGAGTCCGGTGTCGATGGCGATGGTGTTCTCGCTCACCTTGGTCGGGTCGGTGGTCACGTCGACATGGGTCACCTTGCCCAGCCACAGCGTCACGTCGTCCTTCATGCCGACGAGCACCGGCGTGGTCATGTTGGTCACGCGATAGTCGCCGAGTGTGCCGTAGTAGTCCGCGACCTCGTTTGCGTTCTCTATTGTCAGATTTCTCGTTCCGGTCGCGTACATCAGACCGTCGGAGCGGTAGACGACCGAGCGGCGAGTACCGACAGTAATATCCACCATGTCGGTAAACGCATCGTAATTGCCGACCTTGTCGCTCTCGCCGAAGTCGTTTATCGTCTCGCCCGCGAGCATCTGAGTGGGCAGGTTGGTGCTTGTAGTGCTGCCGTTGCCGAACTGACCGTTCGAGTTGTCGCCCCACAGCCAGACGTGTCCGGCGTGGTCGGTCGCGGCGGAGGTGTAGCCTCCCGCGTAGACGCGCGTGAATTCATATCCGCGAGCGCCGTCGCCGACCTTGACCGGCGTTGCGGCATAGGTGATGTCCTTGCCGTTTCCGAGCTGACCGCTGCGGTTCGAGCCCCAAGCCCACGCGGTTCCGGTCGAGTCGAGCGCGACGAGATGGTCCTTGCCCGCCGCGATGTCGACGATGTCGGCAAGGAACAGTCCGCCGTTGACCTGCTCGCCCGCAAGCACCTGCACCGGATACGGACGGCTTATGTTAGTGCCGTCGCCGATAACTCCGGTGAGATGGCTTGTGACATAGTTCCTCGGCGAGCTGTGGTACACGCTCCACGACGAGTAGTAAATCTTCTGATAGACGGTGGAGTTGTACTCGTTGTTCAGACCCCAGGTGTAGACCGAGCCGTCGGCAAGCAGCGCCGCGGCGAAGGCGTCGCCCGCGACGAGCTTTATCACGCGAGCGGTCTGGTTCGCGGTGTGGAAGCGCAGCGAGGTCGACGCGGTCGACGAGCTCGTGCCGTTGGTGTTCAGGCTGGCGTCGCCGAGCTTGCCCATGCCGTTAGGTCCGACGACCTCGACCGGCACGACGCGGTACACGCCGTTTACGCCGTAGTCCGACGTGTTCGCGCGCTCGTATGCGAGGTGGGTGCCGCAGTTGAAGCGGTACGAGCCGGACATGACCGGAGCGTAGGTACGGGCGTCGCCCGCGCGCTGCATGTCGGCGTAGATGCGGTGACCGAAGCTGTCCTTGCCGTAGTAGCCGGGCGCGCCGTGCGCCTCGTCATAACCCCAGTCCATGTTCATGTAGTCCATGGTGTTGTACACGCCGCTGTTGCCCCAGTAGACTACGGTGCCGTCGGCGCGCAGCGCGAGCGCGAAGTCGCGTCCCGCGGCTATCTGGACGATACCGCTCATCTTGGTGCCGTTGTATGCCGCTCCGACCTCCAGAACCTTCATCGGCGCGTAGGCGTTGCGGTCGCGTATCGCCTGGGTGCGCTCCTCATGGCAGCCGCTGTGGTCATAGTGGCAGCACCAGTCGTAGCGATAGTTGTAAGTCCAGTTATATGTGCCGTTGCCCAGCTCGCCGTGACCGTTGTAGCCCCAGCTGAGGACTTCGCCGCTCGAGGTGAGCGCGTAGCTGGTGTACGGACCGGCGGCTATCTGGATAATGTAGCCGATGGTGTTTACCTGGTTGGCGTCGCCGAGGTATCCGCTGGACACCGTCTCGGTGGTCGCCGAACCCTCCGGAGCGACATCCGCGCCGTACTGGCTGTTGGTGTAGTATCCACGCACGCGCTGCGGCGAGGTGTAGCTCTTGCGGACGTCCTGCCAGTTCTCGTCGTACACGTTGGTCCAGTAGCGGCTCCAGATCCAGGTGTAGTGCGGCCAGCCTATCCACGAGCGGTCGAAGTTGTTGGTGCTCGAGTAGGTCGCGATGCCGAGCTGTCCGTAGAGGTTCGAGCCCCACGCCCAGACGGTGCCGTCCGAGCGGAGCGCCAGCGTGTGGTCATATCCGCTGACAACCATCGGGGTGACCATGCCGCTGCGGGTGAACAGGTCTATCTGCAGGGCGCTAGTGGCGACACACTCGCGCTTGTAGAGTATCGTGTTCTCGGTGGTGGTCGTAATGCCGTCCTTGTCGGTCACTACGCGGTCGTCTTCGCTGTTGTCCGCCGCCTTCTCCTCGTCGGTCGCGAGACGCCAGTTGAGACCGTTCTTGCGCGCGTCCGCCTCAAGGGCAAGCTCCGCCGCGCTGTCATCCTTTGCCGTATATCCGGCGTAGATATAGTCGCCGCCGCGGTCCTGCGTGTAGACGTATATCTTCGAGCTTATCGCGACCGAACCGTACTTGTGCATGTTCGCGCTCTTTATCACCCACGAGCCGTCGCCCGCGTAGAACGCGATGGCTATGTCGGTGTCCATCGTGCGCAGGTCGCTCACGCCGAAGGTCTTGCGTATCTCGCGGTTGGTGGACACGCCGCCGATGACTATGTCGATCGTGCCGGTCTTGTCGGCAAGGCTTATCAGCTTGGTGCTGCCGTAGGCGTTGGTGCCGTCGTAGACCAGCCACTTGTTCGCCTCAACGCGCAGCTGCTTCGTCTCGTCCATGCGATAGTTCCAGGTCGAGGCGGTCGAGCTGAACACGCCGGTGTTCGCGACCGAATCGGGCGAGTTCTTTTCGCTCGACGACGCGCCGTTTGTCGTGATGCCTATTCCGTTGAGCGACGCCGCGACGTTCACATCATCGTTCGTCACGACATCCTTGCCGTAGTCCTGGACATACGCGCTGTCGAAGTAGATGTAGCTCTCCTTGTGGTAGCCGCTGAGCGTCGGAGTGGTGTTGTTCTTGCGCACATCGGTCGCGCTCGACGCGTTGTTCATCAGCGAGTTGCGGATGGTGCCGAGCTGGTAGTACGCGTTCGAGCCCCAGCCGAAGACATAGCCGTCGGTGAGCATAGCCGAGACATGGTTGGTGCCGAAGTCCATGGTGTGAACTCCGCCGAGGCTTGCCGCGCCGACGACGCTGTCGGTCGCTCCCTCGCGCGCGTCATCAGCCTTCTCGCTCTTAGGCAAGGAGGAGTCGTAGTACTGATCCATCGCCACGCCCTGCGTCAGCTTGTATCCGGCAGTGCGGTCGGTTATGTCGGTGCTGTTCGGATACTGAACGGTGGTTATCGGATCGGTGTCTCCCTCGACAACGAAGGTCGGCCATGCGATGGTCTTGTGCGAAGCGGCACCCTTGTCCTCCGTGCCATTCCAGCCGTCCGCAGTGCGCCTTGCGTCGTCCCTGGCGCCGTCGGATATGCCGAGCTGACCGTAGCCGTTGTAGCCCCAGACAAGCAGCTGAGTGCTGTCGGTCATCAGCGCGCCGGACGAGTTGTTGCCCGCGTAGACGGTCTTGACGCCGCGCAGGTAGGTGTCGGTGATCTTCTCGGAGGTCACGCCCTGGCTGCTGCCGGTCTGACCGAACAGCGCCTTCTTCGCGCCAACGGTGGAGGCAGCCGAGATGCGCACCGCAGTGACCTGATCGCCGCTGTACTGCGCGGTGAGCTGGTTGTAGCTGTTGTTGCCCCAGCCGTATATCTCCTGATACTGGATGCTCGAGCCGTTCGGCTGACGCTCGGTTATCGTGCGGAGCGTTATCATGTGGTTCTTGCCCACCGCGACGGCGCTCGCGTTGTAGAAGAAGTCGGAGTCGGTCACGCTTGCGCCCTTGAGAACGTAGTCGGGCACCAGCTGGTTGGTCTTCTTGCTGTTGCCGAGCTGTCCGTTGCCGTTCGCGCCCCAGGTGATGATGTTCGACTCGCCGTTTATCGCAGCCGAGCTCTCGCCGCCCGCGTCTATGACCTTGATGTTGGACAGATAGTCCTTGCCCAGGAAGCCGAGCACCTTCGTCGGCGTGCGGTTCACGTCGAGCGCGCTGTTCGAGTTGATGCCGAGCTGTCCGTTGGTGTTGCGTCCCCACGCCCAGACGTGACCGTTCTCGTCGAGCGCCAGCGAGAAGTAGTCGCCGGCGGCGATAGCCACGATCTTGACGCCCTGGTCAATGAGGGTCTGAACCTTGGTCGCGTAGGTGACGATGCTCGAGGTGTTCGCACTCGCGAGACCGAGCTGTCCGTAGTTGTTCTGACCCCACGTCCAGACTACGCCGTCCCTGTCGAGCGCGACGGTGTGGCTTATGCCGGTCTTGACGCTCTTGATGCCGGTCAGATAGTCGCCCGCGCCCTTGAGCACGCGCTGCGGATTGGGCACGACCGCCAGAGCGCTCGCGTTGGTCGGCGAGTAGCTGCCCGCCGGATACTCGAAGTTCTTGTCCACCTGCGACGAGTAGCTCGACTCTATCGAACCGCTGACGAAGCGGCTGCCGGAGGTGCGGATAATCGGCTGCGGGTTGGTTATCGAACCCTCGAAGCCGAGGTTGTTGCCCTGACCGAGCTGACCGTAGTAGTTGTGACCCCACGCCCAGACGTAGCCGAAGCTGTCAAGCATGACGGTGAAGTTCTCGCCCGCGGCGGTGGTCGGGATTATCGCGTTGCGGCTCTCCTGGAGGTTTATCTCGAAGGTCGCGGTGTAGGTTCCGGTCACCAGCATCTCGGTCTTCACACGCTTGCCGACTTCCATCACGTTGGTGTGCATTATCGCGCTGCCGACCGCGGTCGGATCGCTCGTGTGCGTCAGACCGTAGTCGCCCACGACATAGCGGTTGTGGAGCAGGCTCTCGTCCTTATAGGTGCTCGGGTCGTCGACCGTGACGGTGTCCGTCGGAGCGCCCGGTCCGTTGTCGTACACCGCCGAGATGGTTATCGTCGTGCGACCCTTCTCGTAGTTCTCGAGGTGCTGGACGAGGTACTGATAGCTGTATATCGCAACGTTGTCGTCGGTGTCCGGCGCGCCGTTAGCCGGGTCGGGGTTCGTTCCGGCAACGCCGCTCTTGTTCTTGCCATCCTTGACGCCCTCGTTGTTGACGTTGGTCGTCGCGATACCGGTAGCCGAGCTGACCGACGACCAAACCTCGTCGGTGGACGGCAGCGCGAGAAGCATCGGATAGAGCGCGAATCCGGTGTTGTATTCGAGGTGGGTATTCTCCTTGTAGATGTACATATAGTCGTCCGCGCCCATGTCGATAAGCGGGGTGACTATCGGGTTGTTCGGCTTCGCGGTCACGGTGGCATCGGCGCGCGAGTCGATCGTCTTCTGCGCGTTTATCGGGTCGTAGGTCTGGCTCGCGTTGGTCGGCGTGCCGTAGGTCTGGTCGACATTGCCGTTGTTCACTATCTCGAGGTAGTCGATGATGAGCTGCATCGTCTCCTTGTCGCCCGCCTGGACAGGCAGCGGCAGACGGTAGTCGGTGAGGTCGCCGAGCTGACCGTTAGTGCTCGAGGACGAGCCGACACGGTTCGAGCCCCAGCCCCAGACGTAGCCGAACATGCCGTCGAGTATGCTGTCGTTGGGACCGCCCTCCGGCGTGTAATACGTCGACAGCGAGTAATACATGTTTATCGACACCGAGAAGTTCGAGCCGAGCGCGATGCCCGCCGAGCCTTCGAGGTATGTATAGCCCGTGTTGTGCTTCTCGTAGTTGCCCTTGAGCGTGCGCACCGGATAGGCGGAGGCGGTGTAGCTTCCGTCGCCTATCTGACCCTCGCCGTTAGTGCCCCAGACGTAGGTGTAGTTGCGCTCCTCGTTGTCCTTCGCCGTGAGCGCGGTCGCGACATCGCCCGGCTTCGCGTGGTCGAGCAGAGCCATCGTCTTTACGGTGACAGCGGCATCGCCGGTGCCGGTCGTCTCGGTCTTCTCATAGAACGCCGCCGTGTCCGCCGACTTCGGTATTACGGTGCGTATCGCGCTGTTGGTGTTGCTCGCGGCGACCTCGACGATATACTCGCCGACGTTTGCCGACGCGGCGTCGCCGTAGAACGCGGCAGCGTCCGCGCGTCCGCCGGATGCGCCCCGCAGCACGACCTTGGCGTTCGCCTCCAAGCCGACTATCGGCAGGTTGGAGCCCGAGCTTGCCGCGTTGTAGCCCATCAGGTTGTTCGAGTTCGAGCCGGTGGCGAACACGTTGTGCGCGCCGGTCAGTATCATCGAGTAGGCGTTGCCGTTCGCAAGCTGCATCGCGCCGTAGAACATCTCGGGCGTGTTGTAGCGGCGGTTGTACGCGGCGTTGCCGGAGGTGTCGCGGACGAGCAGCGTGTTCGAGTAGCCCTCGACCTCGTCGTTCGCGCCCGCGCGCATCTGGACCGGCTGCGAGGCGTAGCGCGCCGTCGAGCCGTCGGTCACGAGTGAGCCGACGCCGAGCTGTCCCGAGCTGCCGAGACCCCACGAGTAGACCGTTCCGTTCGCGCGGAGGGCGGTGACGTGGGTGTTTCCGACCGCTATCGCGACGATGTCGCTTATGTAGTCGTACGGGTCGCCGTTCACGTCCGGCGCAGCCGACGCGCCGTTTACCACGCGCACCGGAGTGCTCGTGTAGCTCGACGAATATCCGATGTTGTAGTAGGCACGGCCGAGCTGACCGTAGGTGTTGTTGCCCCAGCCGTAGACATAGCCGTCGTCGGTCAGCGCCATGGTGAAGTTCGAGCCTGCCGCTATCTCGGCAATGTTCGTGAGATACTTTCCGGTCTCGTCGGTGTGCGCCGCGAGGGCGGCACCCTTGAGCACGCGGGTCGCGGTGGTGTAGTATCCGGTGCCGCCCGCGCCGATCTGACCGTCGCCCGAGCTGCCCCATCCGTACACGTTGCCGCTGTGAGTGAGCGCCATGGTGTGCGAGGTGTAGACCGATATCTGCTTGACGTTGGCGAGATAGCTTATGCCGTTCTCGGTTATGTAGTCGCGCTCGTCGGCGCCGGTGGTGTTTATCCTCACGCGCACCGGATACGCCTTGGAGGTGCTGCCGGTGGTGTTGGTGCCGTCGCCTATGCGGCCGTAGCTCTCAAGACCCCAAGACCAGACGCTTCCGTCCGGCTTGAGCACGGTGGTGAAGTAGTCGCCCGCCTCTATCTGCGCCGCCGAGATGGCGGTGGTGTTGGCGCTGTCGAGGACGTACAGCTCGAGCACAAGCTGGTAGGATATGTGCTGTCCCGAAGGCGTGGTGTAGTCGTAGGTGATGGTGGCGGCGGTGCGGCCGTACTTGCGGCTGTTCGTGCCCCTGAACACTATCTTCGACTCGCCCGCATCGTCGGTCAGCCAGTACCAGGTGGCTATCGACGGATCGAGCACGTTTATCTTGTAGTTCGCGCGGTAGTTCTGAACGGTGGTGCCGCCGACGGTGGTGCTCGACGGACGCAGCGCCGAGATGCTGTCGTCGAACACCGAGCTGTTGAAGCCGGTGTAGCTCATGACATACATCTTGGACAGGTCGACGGTGTAGGTGTTGTAGTTTGCGTCGATGGTGATGCGCTTCGCCGAGGTGTGCGACTTCGCTATCTCGCTTATCGGGTTGCCGTCCGGCGCGTAGAACATTATCGAGTCCTCGCGCGAGCCGGTGCGTATCGGCGTGGCGCTGTCGCGGAATCCGCCGTCGCCGAGCGCGCCGTGGTCGTTCTCGCCGGTCGAGTAGATGAATCCGTCCGCGCCGATGACCGCCGAGTGGTTCGAGCCTGCCGCTATTCCGTAGACCGAGGTCGAGTAGTTCTCGAACCATCCGGTGTACGGCTTGGCAGTGACCGCGCCGCTCGCGTCGTAGGTCGGCTGCTTGGTGAACAGCGTCTCGATGGCGCCGGTGGAGGTGGCGGTCGCACCGTTTGCGAGCTGACCGCTCGCGTTGTAGCCCCACGCGTAGACGATAGCGCGGGTCTCGAGGTCGTTTGGTATGAGAACGGTGCCGTCCGCTCCGGTCATCTTGGTCGGCTGACCGTCGGTGAGCGTAGCCGGGCAGTAGAGCGGCTTGTACTGGAGACCCGTTCCGACGACGTTGTTTATGTCGTAGGAGAAGCGGTCGTGCTCCTCGCCGCACCAGCAGGAGTCGACGGTGACAGTTCCGGTGTACTTCACGCCGCCGATGCTGAGCGTGACGTTCGGTATGGTGTACTTCAGCTTTATCGAGTTGTTGCCCTCCGCGCCGGTGACGCCGGTCAGTCCGGTTATCTGCTGGACTACCGAGCCATCGTTCGACCTGAAGATGTAGCTGTATCCGTCCTCGCCCGCCTTTATCGTCACGCTGCGGTCGGTGGTGTTCGCCGGGGACAGCTCGTCGCCGTAGAGGTCGCCGTGCTTGAGTATCTCGCCTATGTAGTGCGTTCCGCCGCAGACCGGGCAGGTGTAGCGCGTCTTCTCGAGCGCTATCGAGTGACCGTTGCCCGCCGAGATCTCGGAGATGTTGGTCATGTACTCTATCGACGAGCCGTCGTTCTGCTTCTGGACGGGTATCGGGTAGGCGTAGAAGCTGCCGCTCACCTGAGTGCTGCCAAGCTGCTTCTTGTCGTTTGCGCCCCACGCGAACACGGCGTTGAACTGCTTGCCGTTTACGGTTATCTGACGGCTGAGCGCCAGCGAGTAGTTCGAGCCTGCCTCGATGGCGGATATCATGTACAGAGTGTACTGCTTGCTCGTGACGGCGCCGAGTATCGGCAGCTGCTTGGAGCGGTCGATGACGACCTTGTCCGCGTAGACGCGAGTCTCGGTCGAGGATATGCCGAGCTGTCCGACGTCGTTGCGACCCCAGACGAAGACGGTGCCGTCGGTGCGGAGAGCCATCGCGTGCTGCGAGCCCGCCGAGATGGCGATTATCGCCTCAAGGTAGCCGCCGCCGTGATAGCCGAGCACGCTTATCGGGTAGGACTTTCTCGTGGTGGACAGGTCGCCGAGCTGACCGTAGTCGTTGCCGCCCCACGAGTAGACATTGCCGTCGTTCGACAGCGCGAGCGAGAAGTCGCCGCCCGCCGAGATGGCGACCACGCCCTCAAGCGTTCCGCCGACGCCGCTTGCGCCCTTGACGAGCACCGGACGCGAGCTGGATGCGGTGTTCTCCGCCTGAGCCGTGCCCTGACCGAGCTGTCCCGTGCTGCCCAGACCCCACGCCCAGACACGTCCGAGCGAGTCGAGCGCGAGCACATGGTGAGTACCCGCCGAGATGGAGGTGATGACGAGCGAATTCGTGACGTTGGTGCTCACGCCGTCTATCGTCTCATAGAACTGGACCTGGACCGGCGTCGAGCGCGCGTTGTTCAGCGAGCTGCCGTTGCTTATCTGCGAGCCGCCCGCGCCTATGCCGAGCTGACCGTACTGGTTGTCGCCCCATGTCCAGACGGTGCCGTTCGCGAACAGCGCCGCGGAATAGCCCTCGCCGGCGGATATCATCGGAACCGCCTTCGAGTTCTTGTTCGGGACGTCGACGAGCAGCGCGCCCGAGTAGGTGGCGCCGACCTCACCGCTCTCGGTGAGCGCTATGATGTAGAAGCTGACCGTAGCGTGACCGAACGCGCCCTCGGTCGCGGGCAGGATGTACCAGTATCCATCGTCGCCCTGCCAGACCTTGACCACGTCCTCGTTCGAGCTGTACATGACGACGTGGTTGCTCCACGCGCGGGACTGCTGCGTGTCGCTGTACAGGTTGAAGCCCTTGATATAGATCTGATCCATGTCGCTCCAGTCGACCTGGTAGTAGTCGCCGTACTCGAGCGTTATAAACAGCGGAGGCTCGGGCAGGTTGGAGTTGGTCATATACTCCTGCGACTTCTTGCCGCCGCGGAAGAGCGTCGAGCGCTGTATCGCGAGGCTGTAATAGCTCTCCGAGCCGGACTGCGTCGGGTAAGGCGTATCCACCTGGAGGAAGTTGCCCATCTCGCCCTTGTTGCCGTCGCCGAACGAGTAGACAAAGCCCTCGTCGTTGACGATAGCCGAGTGGAGGTATCCCGCCGTCAGGTGCTGAGTGACAGTGAGGTTGGTGGTGTTAGCCGAGCTGGTGTATCCGGTGCTGGTGACCGTCGTGCCGTCGCTTGCCAGATACTGGACGGCTATGCCGGTGCCGTCGTCGCCGGTGATGGCGCGGGACACGTTGTCGCCGGTGTCGGCGCGCTGCAGCGTCGAGTAGTTGCCGCCGTAGGCGGACGTCCAGTTCTCGCGCTTGGCTGTCGGAACGATGCCGAGCTGTCCGCAGTTGTTCGCGCCCGCCGAGTAGATGTCGCCGTGCTCGGTGGTTATCAGCGTGTGATAGCCGCCCGCCGCGATGTCCGCTATCTTGACCGGCATGTTGAACTCGTAGTTGTACGAATATCCGTCACCGGTGGAGGTCGCGGTCGCGTTGGACAGCGCGTAGATGCCGTACTTCAGCGTCGACTTAGCCGCCTTTATCGCCTTGGCGCCCTCGAAGTTCGCCTCCGCGGGCAGCATGGTGCTCGGCGCGGCGTCGACCGCGTCGTAGTAGACCTTGGCGGCGGCGTTGTAGCCGACCGTGCCGGTCATCGGACGGAATAGCGACGAGGTGCTCGTGCTGCCTCTGCCGAGCTGACCGTTGGTGCCCAGTCCGACCGCGAACACCGGCGTTCCGGTGCGCACGACAGACGACGGCGCGGTGCGGGTGACAGCGTCGGCTGCGTAGGTCGCGGCGGTCATCTCGTAGGTGTTGACAAGCGCCACAACGTGCTGATATCCGCTGTCCAGCGCCACAACGCCGGTGAGCGGGGTCTTGCCGTTCTGGATGTAGTAGTTCACGTCCGGAGCGTCCTTCATCGGCTGCGACGCCTCGTGAGCGGCGTAGTCGGCGGTGTTCACGTTCGTCGACAGCAGGGTCGCCACGTCGTTCTCGTCCATTATCGCGAGATCGCCGGTGCCCTTTGCGGTGTATATCGAGTTGGAGGTGAGCGCGACATCCGGATAGCGGCGCATCAGCGAGCCGTTGTTCGCCAGCTGATACGAGCCGTTGTAGCCCCAGGTGAGGACGGTGCCGTCCGAGCGGAGCGCAGCCGAGCTGCCGTAGCCCGACGAGGTGGTGCCGAGCGCGGACACGTCTATCATGTTGTTCAGGTAGAGTCCCTGACCGGACGAGCCGCCCATGCGCACGAACTGCGGCGTGAGCGAGCGCGAGTTGGCGCCCGGATCGCCCGCCTGCCAGTTGGCGCTGTTGCCCCACGCCAGGACGTAGCCGTTCTTCAGCAGCGCCAGCGAGTGGTCATATCCGACCGACATGGACACGACGCCGGTGAGGTAGCGCGGTCCGGTGTGCGTGTAGTCCTTTTCGTTGTACAGATGGCGCTCGCCCTTCGCGTCGACGGTGTACCAGTACGGGCTGACACCCGCAAGCACGCGCACCGGAACGGTGGACGGCGTGTTGGTGCCGGTGCCGAGCTGTCCGTTGGCGTTCGCGCCCCAGGCGTACAGGTCGTGCTCGGAGGTGAGCGCGAGGACGTGGTAGCTGCCCGACGCGGCGGTGGACACCGCAATGTCGATTATCGGGTCGTTGGTAGCCGTGCCGCCGACCGCGCTGAGCGTTCCCAGGTCGCCGAGCAGTCCGACGCCGTTGATGCCCGCGACCTGAGCGGGCAGGCGCACGACGGCGGTCTCAGCCGAGACGTCCGGGCTTCCGGTGGTGTTCTTCTCCTGCTCAAAGCGCACGTTCGCGGTCGGGAATACGCCGCTCGCGGTCACACGCGCGGTCTCAGCCGCCGCGTCCTGGTCCTTCTTCACATACACGGTCACCAGTTCGACATTCGCGCCCGCGAACGCGCCCGCGGTGAACGCGTATCCGCCGAGCTTGCCGGACAGCTTGTAAGCCGGCGTGCCCGAGACCGCCGCCTCGGAGGTGACGGCGGCAAACTCGGTGTCGGCGTATATCGACAGGTCGATCGCCTCGGAGGCTATCGCCTTCGAGCCGCCCTCGAGGTAGACCTCCTCGATGACGAAGTTCGCGCCGCTGAGCGAGCCGTTCGCGCTGGTGACGGTCTTCGTCGCGAGGTCGACGCTGCCCGACTGTATCGAGCGGAAGTCGGCGGGCACGGTCAGCTTTTTGAGGCTTCCCGCCTCGCTGAACGCGTGGACGGTCGTGCCGCTGAGCGACGGCGCCGACGACGGCAGGCGTATCGCCACCACCGGAATGCTCTCGTAGTTCTGGAGCTGCGCGGGGATGTTCGAGCCGAACGCGTCGTTGTAGTTCGCCTGCGGGAGAACGGTCGGCAGGACTATCTCGTCGAGCTTCAGACCCGCGTCGGTCAGTCCGGTTATGACCGCGACGCCCGGGTACTGCTCGTCGCCGTACATGACGTCACGCAGCGCCATGTAGTAGTTCGCTTCGCTTATCAGTATGTCGCGCTCGCCCTTTACGCGGTCGGCATCGACGTTCTTCTGCGCGTAGTCCTTGGCGGCGTTCACGAGCGTCGGCGAGGTCGCCTTATTGGTGGCGGTGCTCATGCGCATAAGTTCGCATCCGAGCGCGCTGCGCGGCAGGACATAGTCCTCTATCGCGTCGAGTATCGTCCCCAGTCCGCCGGCAGCCGCGACGTCGCCCACCGCCGTGAGCTCGCCTCTCGCGGTCTTAACAAGCGCCGCGACGCTCGTCTCCCAAGCGGAGGCGGCGTTGGTGTACGCGGTCTCGTCGGCGGTCGCCATGCCGCTTCCGAGCGCGGTCTTGGCGCTCGCGATGAACGCGCGGTCGTTTATCTTAGCTATCAGTTTGTCGACAGCCGTCTTGAGCGCGGTGGTGTCGACCGGAGCGGGCGGCTCGGTCGTACCGCCGTCGCCCGAGCCATCGCCAGAGCCGTCGCCGTCGGCGGTGGTCGAAGCCGGCGTAAGCGCGTCGCTTATGGTGGTGAGGCTCGTTGCGAATCCGCCGAGCGCGGTCTCCGCGGTGTCGAGCGCTCCGCCGAAGTCGGCACCGTTCTCGCCCAGTCCGAGCGCGTCGAACGCCTTCAGCGCGGCGTACAGCTCGGGGTAGGCGCTCCTGTCGCCGAAGCTCGAGTCGCTCTCGAAGGCGGCGCGAGCCGTCTTGAATATGGCAAGCTGCGCCTTTATCGCGGTGTCCACGCCCGAGCGCGCGGCGTTGTAAGCCGCTATCGCGTCGGTGAGCGTCTGAAGCGTCTCCGGAGTGCCGGTGCCGCCCGCGATGTAGTAATTGACGACCTCGCGCATGTCGAACAGCTTCACGGCGTCGATGAGCGCGGTGAGCGCGGCGGAGAGCACGGTCATCTGCGCGCTCGTCGGAGCGATGATTCCGGTCTCGACCTTCTGCTGCTCCTCGTCTATGTCGGTGAAGTATATCGCCTTTATCGCGCCGTAGGCGTCCTCAAACGGCTTTCCGCCGCCGACGGTTATAGCGCTGTAACGCTCGAGCCAGCTCAGCAGCTCGGGTATCGCGTCGGAAGCCGTCTTGAACGCGTTCGGCTCGGCGGCGGCGATGTCCTGAATAAGCTGCTGGTTTATGCCGGCGGTGCCGTCCATGCTGCCGAATCCGAGCGCCTCGAGCACGCCCTTCGCGGTCGCCGCGAGAGCGTATGCGTTCGCCACGTCCTGCTCGCGGTTCTTTGCCTCGAGAAGCAGGGCGTTCGCGTTGTTTATAAATTCGTAGTTCTGCTCGCTCTGGACATAGCTCCAGGTGAAGTTGGAGGCGTCGGTCGCGGTGCCGCCGAGCTGCTCGACGTTGGACGCGCCGGTGGCGAGATACTTCTGCGAGTTGTCGCCCCACGCCCAGACGGTGCCGTCCTGCTTTATCGCGAAGGTGGTGCCGTTGCCCGAGAACACGCGGGCTATCGACACTATCGGGTTCATATCGTCGTTCGCGCCCTCGTTAAAGACGGTCACGCGGAAGCTGCCCCAGTATCCGGTCAGCGTGTCGAGCACAACGACCGTCGCGGTGCCGTAGCGGCCGTACGGGCTGTCGATGCGCTTGTTCATCAGCTTGCCGTTGTACTCGGCGAGACCCTCACCGCTGTTCGTGTCGGCGTTGATGGTCGGCTTTATGTGTACGCCCCACTTGCCGTCGGCGTTGAGTTTGCTGCCGCCCATGGTGGTTATCGCCTTGTTGGTCTTTGTGAGGGTGACTATGCTCTCGTCGGAGGTGAAGAACTCGAAGCGATCGCCCCAGCGTGCCTCGTTCCAGCCGTTCTGGTATGCCGACTGCACCGTGTAGTCCCACAGCGCGTTGAATCCCTTATAGCTCTCCTCGAATATCGACTGCGCGTCGACAAACATCTCCTGCGTGCGGGTCAGCTCGACGTGGACGGGCATTGTCTCCTCGCCCGCGCCGGTGCCGTAGACAAGCTCGCGTCCGCGGGTGTCCGCCGCCGGATTCGCGGTGGTGAACTCCGGATGGATGAGCTCGTAGGCGCCGTCGGTGTAGGTCAGCGTCGGATACGCCTTGCCTATCTCGGCGTCGGTTATCTGGAGCAGGTCGGCGGTCATTCCGCCAACCAGGCGCGGCTCCTTCGAGTAGGTGCCGTCGCTCATGTCGTTGCCGCGGTTGAGCGAGCCGAGCTGTCCGAGGTTGTTGTAGCCCCAGCCGTAGAAGTAGCCGTCGGTGTTTATCGCGTAGGCGCCGTAGCGGCCCGCCGCGATGCTCTTTATGCCCTCGCCGTTCGCCGCAAGACCGTCGCCGAGCACGAGACGGTTGGAGAAGGTCGAGTCGGTCGCCTGGAGGTTCTCGCTCGCGCCCTCGCCCGGGACGACGGTGGTTATCGTGCCGTAGACGCGCTGATTCGCCGCGAGCGTGCGGTTCACCTGGTTGCGCATGTCGGTGCCCACCTTGGCGGTGTTCGTCTCGCCGGTGATGTACGGGTTAGTCGAGCCCCAGTAGCTCTGACGCGCCGACGGATAGGCGCTGTACTTGAGCGCGCTCTCGCCGCGGCTCGCGTCGCCGTACGACACGCCGTAGTAGGAGCTGCTCGACCAGACCGAACCGTTGATTATATCCCAGTCGAACATGTTTGCTATGTCGTGATCCCAGTCCCAATCGCGCGCCGACTGACCCCACGAGGACGATGCCCAGGACACAATAGCCACCTTGTCGTCATGCTCGTAGTTATGGGTGTTTATGCTGTAGCAGGTGGTGTACGAACCCTGAACCGGGCTTCCCTTACCGGTGAGCGGCGAGGTGAGTCCGTTCACTCCCAACGAGCCGTTGTGCGAGTGCAGATAGTCGGTGCGCCAGTGGACGCCGACGTTGTAGGTAGTCTGCTGACCGCCGTTGCCGAGGTTCGCGTACTCGTTGGTACCCCACGACCAGATGAATCCGTCGCGGTCGAGCGCTATGTCGAAGTTGCCGCCGGCGGCTATCTGGGTTATCTCGCGATAGGTGCTGCCGGTGTCCACCGTCGAGGTGCCGAGGACGGTGCCGTCTGCCGAAGTCGCGGCAGCGTTCGTAAGCCGCTCGCTCGTGAGGTTGACAAGCGTCGGTATCTGATAGTTCTTGGTGTAGTACTGATAGTTGTTGGTGTTCACGCGCCAGCGGTACTCCTCGACCGTCGGGTCGTAGGTCGTGCCGGTGTGTCTGACGTTCGCGACATGCACCCAGTCGAGCGTGTAGTACTGCTGACGGTAGGTGTAGCCGCCCCAGACGTAGACCTTGCCGTCGGCGGTAAGCGCGACGGTGTGCTTCTCGCCCGCCGAAATCTGGATGATGTCGCTGATGTACGAGTGGTCGTTGTCGCGGTTCGACTTCGACTCGTCCGCGCCGTTTACGCGTACCGGAGCGTAGCGGTTCTGAGTGTCGAGCACCGCGCCGCCGCGGTTGTCGGCGGTGGTGGTGACGCCGTTCGAGCTGTTCCACACGCTGCCCTGACCGAGCTGATAGTGGTCGTTGAGACCCCACGCGTAGACCGTGCCGTCCGAGCGGAGCGCGACAGTAAAGCCGTAGCCCGCCGCTATCTGGACGATGTGGTCGAGGTACTTGTAGTCCGAGCTCTGAGCGTCGCCGCGCACAACGTGCACCGGCACTATCTGGTTCTCGAGGACTTCGGTCGTGCCGTCGTCATGCTTTATGCGCACGCTGCGGAGGCTGTTCGCGCCCGCGCCGGTGGTGTCGTCGCTTCCGAGCTGACCGAAGTCGTTCGCGCCCCAAGTCCAGACCTCGCCGTTCGAGTCGAGCGCGACCGCGTGGTCGTAGCCAGCCTCGATGGCAACGATGAACGGAGCCTTGTCGGTGTCCGGCGTGGCGTAGCCGAGGTCCTCGTCGTACGAGTACTCGAAGTGGACGCGGGTCGGCACGGTCACCGGAGTCTCCTCGGTGCAGCCGGGCACGGTGAGGGTGTTGTAGCCCCACGCCCAGACGTTGCCGTACTTGTCGAGCGCGAGCGTGTAGCCGCCCTTGTTGTTGCCGCTCACCTGCTCGCCGTTTGCGCCCATGCCCGCCACCGACGGCGAGGTGTTCAGCTTGGCGGTGGTGCCCACGCTGACCGCGATTATGTCATGCAGGTACTCGTTTGCGGTCGGCTTGCCCTGCGTGCCGTTAAAGGTGTAGCCACAGGCGCACTTGAAGGTGTAGGTCGAAACGTCGTCCGAGACGGTGGTGACCGTCTCGCCCTGGTCGTTTGTCTCGGTTATCGTCGGCTTTGTGACGCGACCCGTGCCCTCGTACCACTCTATGCTGTGCTCCGCCTCGCATATCGGGCAGACAACGGTGGTCGACGGCGTGAGGCGGTCGTTCTGCCCGCCCGCCAGCACCTGCACCGGGAAGGTGCGCTCGTAGGTGGTGCCGTCGCCGAGCTGACCGTAGGTGTTCGAGCCCCACATCCAGACGGTGCCGTCCGACTTGAGCGCGACCGAGTGGGTCGCGGCGTAGTCGACCATCGGCGCGGCGATGTCGTCGAGGTAGCGCTGCTCGGTCGCCGACGCGACACGGTCGAGGTAGACATAGAGCAGTATCGTGTAGGTCTCGCCCGCGCCGTAGTGCTCGCCCGCGGTCGGAGTGGTGTAGCTTATGCGCACCACCGTGCCGCCCACCGGACGATGGGTGTTCGCCGACTTCTCGGCGGGCGCGAGGGTTATGAACTTGTCGTTGTAGCGCTTGTCGGTCGAGCCGACGCGGGTTATCAGCGTCTCGTCCACTATCTGAACGTCGAACGCAGCCTCGTTCGCTATCGTCAGCTCCTCTATGACGTTGCGGTCGTAGAGGTCGAAGCCCGCGAGGTAGCGGCTGACGAGGTCGTCGACGCTTATCACGACCGTCTGGTTCTCGTTTATGCGCACTATCTCCTTGCCGCGCTCGAGCGACACGTCGGTGAGGTTGGTGAGAACCGAGCCGTCGCCGCTTGCCACGACCGCCTTCTCGCCGTTGATTCCGGTGTACATCTTGTCGAAGCTCATAAGCGTCCACTCGCTCTCGCCCGCGCGCACCGGATAGTAGTAGTTGCGTCCGTTGGTGCCGGTCGCTCCGGCGCTGGTCGAAGTCGCAAGCTCGCCGAGCTTGTAGTTGGTGTTCTCACCCCACGCCCAGACGGTGCCGTCCGCGCGCAGCACGGTGGTGTGACGCCAGCCCGCGTCGAACGAGCGCACCTGGGTTATCAGGTTGTTCGTGGTCACGTCGGCATATTTCACCGACAGTCCGCCGAGCACCAGACGCGGCAGAGCCTCGTTGGAGGTGCTGTTGGTGGACGACGCGGTGGAGGTGTGCGTTCCGAGGTAGTCGGTAAATCCGAGCTGACCGCTCGCGTTCGAGCCCCACGCCCAGAGGTAGCCCTCGTTTGTGAGCGCGAAGCTGTATCCGCCGTTAGCGGTAGTGCCCGCGTTGATGCCCACTATCTCGAGCGAGAGGGTCGCGGTGGCGGCACTGCCGTCGGCAGCCGTGTAGTTGTATTTGTAGACGTTGTCCGGATCGCCGAAGTCGGAGGTCGTTCCGAAGTAGTTCGGCGTGTCGTACTGGGTCGGCTTGTACATCACGCGGGTCGGGACGTGCTTGTCGCCGGTCGACCAGACGCCGAGCTCGCTTACGCCGTTAGAGCCCATCGCGTATATCTCGGTGCGCGCCTGGATGCCGTTTGCCGTGTCGGTCGTGCCGATGTGGACGAGCACCAGGGTGTGCTCCGCGCCCGCCGCAACCTGGACGGCGTTATGGAGATACGCGTCGGACGACTCGCTCTCGCCCTTGAGCATGAGTATCGGCAGTCCGCGGTTGTAGGTCGTGCCGTCGCCGAGCTGACCGTGGTTGTTGTAGCCCCACGCCAGCACGACGCCGTCGGTGCGTATCGCAAACGAGTTGTACCAGCCCGCTTCGATGGAGGCGATGCTTCCGAGATAGTCGTCGCTCGCGGCGCTCTCGCCCTTGAGAACACGCTGCGGGAGATAGTTCGCGGTTTCGTTGACCTGAGCCGCGCCGCGTCCGAGCTGCTGCTCGCTGTTGCGGCCCCATGCCCAGACCACGCCGCCGACGTTCGCGCCCGCGACGTTCTGATATCCGCCCGCGACATCCGCGCCGCGAGTGAGCGCCAGGGCGTGATCGGCGCCTGCCGCGATCTCGGCGAACATCAGCGTGTCGGTTATGTCGACGAGCTCTCCGTCCACCTCGTCGTAGAAGCGGACGCGCTCGGCGTAGTTTGTCTTGTAGCTGTAAAGGAGGTTAGCGGTCGGCTCGGTCGGGGTGACAGGCTCGGTCGGAGTCTCGGCACCGTCGCCCTCGGCGGTCGTCTCGATCTCACCCTCGCCGCCTTCGCCCTCGTCGCCTTCATCCTCGATGACGATGCCGAGCAGCTCGCGCGCCGACTCCTCGTCGTTTGCGTAGCCGAGCTGTCCGTAGTTGTTCGCGCCGGTGGTGTAGACCGCGCCGTCGCTCGTCAGCATGACAAGGAAGTCGCGTCCGGCGGCGATGCGGATGACGTTGTTCAGATAGACCGCCTTCGCGTCCTCGGCGTTGATATACTCGCCGTCCTTGTTGTAGTCGTAGTCGCGCGGAGCGACGCGCACCTGGGTCGGATGCGTGCGGGTGATGGTCGTGCCGTCGCCGATAGCGCCGTTTCCGTTGTATCCCCAAGTCCAGACGGTGCCGTCCGAGCGGAGCGCCGCCGAGAAGTTCTCGCCGTTTGCGACCATCGGCGCGACCGAGATTATGCCCTCGCTGCGCTGGACGACGCTTATGTTCAGCGTGCCGACGTGTCCGGAGACCGGGTTCGCCAGGCGGACGCTCGTCGTGCCGTAGAGCGGCTCGCCGGTGGCGTAGTTGGTGGGACGCAGCGTTGCCGCGTAGCCCGCGCCGACCTTGCTAGTCGCGGTGGTTATGACCGAGGTGTCCGCGCTCGTCCAGGTGATGTTTCCGGTCTGCTGCGCGTCGACGCGGCGCACCGCGGTGGTGTAGCCGTTGGCGAGCAGGTTGAAGCCCGCGAGATAGGTCTCGAGCAGTCCCGGATTCGCGCTCGTCGGGTTGGAGTAGTCGACTACGACGACCTGATCCTCGTAGATCGAGATGTTCATCGGGGACTTCTTCTCCTCCGCGACGGTGTAGGTGAAGCGAACCGTCTTGCCGTCCGACTCATAGACGGTGTAGGTGGTGGCGGTAGTCTCGAACATGAAGCTGTGGCTCGGCTTTACCGACGTGTCGGCAAGCAGCGCCGCGACGTCGCCGTTCTTGGCGTCGAGCTGAGTCTTGTTGTAGACCTTCGCCTCGTAGACGAGCAGGGTGTTGGCGGACATATCGCCGACGCGCACCGGGTCTGCCGCGATGGTTGCCGCGGAGGTGGTGGCGTAGACGCGCGCCGAGCCGAGCTTGTAGCTCTCGTTTGCGCCGGCGGCGAAGACCGAGCCGTCCGCGCGGAGCACCAGGGTGTGATCCTTGCCCGCGTCGACCGCGATGACGCCGTTCATGTTCGGCTCGCCCGCGACGTTGAAGCTGTCGCCCTTCTCCATGTAGACAGGCATTGAAACATAGCTTATGCCGGAGGTCGAGCTGCTGCCCGGTCGGATGTACTGCGAGCCGTCGACGACCGAGCCGCGAGTGACCGACATCTCGGCGCCCGCGCCCAGCTGTCCGTTTGCCGCCTCGCCCCAGACGAGTATCTTGCCGGTGCCGAGCGTCGCCGCGCCGTAGTTCTTGCCGAGCGTGACCGACACGACACCGCTCATGACCTCGAAGTCGTCGGGCGTCGGGATGTAGCGCTCGCCGTAGCGGTCGTAGTCGGCGTCGTAGTGGATGTAGTCGACAACGTCCTTCGGAGCGTTCAGCACATCGGTCGAGCGCACCGCGAGCGTCGGCACGAGTATGTCGGCGGCGTTCGCGTGCTTTACGACGGTGCTTCCCGCCGGTATGGTTATCATTATCTTCTCGTCCGCCGGATAGTTCATGTCGCGGGTCTCGACATCCTCCTCCAGCGTAACAAGCTCGTGACCGAGCGACTGGAACTTGTCGTTCGCGCCCCATAGCCAGAGGCGTCCGAGCTCGTCGATAGCGGCGGAGTTCTGCGCGCCCGCCGCGATGTAGACTATCTTCTTGCCGTCGAACGCTCCGCCGGTGACCGCCTGTGCGGTTGCCTGCGTGACGCTGCCGAACGACGCGTCCGCGCCGTTTATCTCTATCGTCGGAAGCTGAGTGTAGGTGAAGCTCGAGCCGCCGATGATGCTCGGCGCGGTGACCGTCGCGTTTCCTGTTCCGACGACGGTGACGCTCGTCTTACGCGGAGCGCCGGTCGCGTCCACGTCGTAGGCGTAGTTGCGCTCGGCACGGCTGCTCTCGACCTCGAGCGGGGTCTCGAGCGCGGTTATCTTAGCCGCGTCGCCGGCCGGGTCAAGCACCGTGCCCGCGCCGACATCGGTGTACTCGTCGTTTGTCGCGTCATAGGTGTACAGCTCGTCGCCCGAAGCGTTGAAGTAGCTCGCGCCGTTCTTCGCGAGACGCACGCCGCCCACCGAGTAGATGAGCGAAGCCGCGTCCACCGTGCCGGCGGTGGTGCCGTCGCCGATGAGCGTAGTCCAGGTGGTGCCGTCCTGCGACGCGATGACCTGCTTCTTCGTCGCGGTCGAGCCTGCCGGAGCGGTGCCCTTCGCCAGGTCGTACTTGCCGTCGTAGGTCGCCTTCGCGTCGCCCGCCACATAGTACGGCGAGGAGGTGTTCAACAGCACGCGCTCGGTGGTGGAGGTCGCCGCGCCCGCCGCGAGCTGACCGTGGGTGTTCTCGCCCCACGAGTAGACCTTGCCGCTCTGAGTGAGCGCGAGGTAGTGACCCTCGCCCGCCGCGACCTGGATGAGCTTGTCGCCGCCGGTGAGAGTTATCGGAGTCTTGGTATAGCTTGCGGGTCTGGTGACGGTGGTGGTCGAGCCGTCCTCGCCCTCCTCCTCGGAGGTCACCGTGTCGTCCAGATGCCAGGTGTAGACATTGTTGTTCTCATCGTACGCGATGAGGTTGCGACCGTACGCCGCGATGCCCTTGAACACCGTGCCGTCCGCCGCGAAGCGCGCCGCCGAGCCGTTCAGCTCCTTACCCGGATAGTCGCCCATTATCCACAGGCAGCCGTCCTTGTCGAGCGCAAGGGTGAAGCCCTCGCCCGCGGCGGTCTTGGCAAACTTTATCTGCTTGCCGTTTATGCTTATCTTCAGCTGGAACGGCTGCTCGATGTAGTCCTTGCCGCCCTGCTCGGCGTTCGCGAGACCAAGCTCGTTGTTGCGGTTCTCGCCCCAGACCCACAGCGTGGCGTCGCTCTTTATCGCCGACGAGTGCTTCGCTCCCGCGCTTACCATCGGCTCAGCCTCCACCGCGTTGGTGAAGGTCACGACGATGTTCGCGCTGTATATCTGTCCGGTGGCGGTGGTGAGCACGAGCGACAGGGTAGTCACGCCCGCGTTCTCACCGTTGGAGACGAGGTAGAATTCGCTGCCCAGAGTGTCGCCCGCGGCAGCCGAGAACTCGATGCGCGACTCGGTGGCGTTTGCGAAGACCGGGGTCTTGCTGACTATCGCGACGCTCGGGTCGGAGGACGCGACGTTCAGGCGCGCGCTGCCGCTCCACAGGTCGCCCATGCTTATGCGGTACGCGTCGCCGTAGAGGTTGAAGCCGGCGGCGAAGCGCGCGTACAGATCGCCGACCTTCACGCCCACGAGGTTGGAGAGGGTGGTCGTGATGTACTCCGGCGTATTCGAGAGCTTGTTGTTGTCGGTGAAGACATTCGCCGAGGTCGCGCCGTTCGCGCCGGCGATGTACACCTTGTCCGCGCCTATTCCGTTCGACTTTGTATCGCCGACGAGCACCGGCAGATCCTTGGTGTCAAACGCGGCGTTGCCGAGCTGTCCGCTCGTGCCGAGGCCTATCTCGTAGATGCTGCCGTCGCTGAGCAGCGCCACGGTGTGGTTGCCGCGTGTCGAGACGTCGACAAACTCCACTCCGCTCGGGAGCACGCTGTCGAAGTGGACGAGGCTGCGGCTGTCCACCGGCTGATTCTCCACCGGAGCGTAGGGCTGCACCGGCGAGTAGACGTTCGGAGCGTAGCTGTTCGACGAGCCGCTTGTGACCTGGTCGCCCTCCTGGTTCGGGATGTAGTTCAGACCGAGCTGACCGTAGCCGTTCGGTCCGCTTACCCACAGGTCGCGGTCGCCCGCCGTGCCGGTAGCCGAGGTCGCGCCCGCAATGAACATCATGCCGTTTCCGCCCGCGTCCATCACATAGACGTTGTGCGGAGCGGCGGCGATGCTCGCGGCATACGGGTTGGGCAGCGTGTTGCCCTGCCAGTCGGTGCCGCTGAAGTTGGATATCGGGGTCGAGTTGTACAGCGTCGGACGGCTGCGATTCGCGTGCGCCGTGCCCGACTGCGATATGATATTTCCGAGGTAGTAGAGCTGGTTTGCGCTGTCGCGGAGGAGGGTGGTGCTCGTGCCGAGCGAGATGTCCATAACTTCCTTCGCGAAGCGATAGTCGTTGGTGGCGCGGACGCCCTGCTCGGTGTAGCCGTTAGCCGACTTCATCGTGGACAGGTCGGTGCGGACGTAGCTGCTGTTCTGATAGTTATACCATCCGGTCAGCGGCATAGCCCACGACCAGTAGCCCGTTCCGGTGTACTCGGTGCCCATGCGGTGCGCCGAGTTCGAGCCGAAGGTCACGACCGTGCCGTTCGAGCGTAGCGCCATCGCGTAGTCGCTGCCCGCGTAGACCTTTACCACGTCGCGCAGATAGCCGCTTATCGCGCTGCCGTTCTGCTTTACGCCGGTGGCGGTCGAGCCGGCTATCACGCGGACAGGCGTCGGCGCGGTCGCGGTCGAGCCGTTGCCGAGCTGTCCGTAGGTGTTCTGACCCCAGCTCCAGACATATCCGCTGCGGTCGACCGCGTAGCCGCTGTAATTGCCGGCTGCTATCGCGACGATTCCGTGCAGGTACTTGCCCTCCGGATCGTGGGTCACGCTCGCGAAGGCGTACTGCGCGCCGCGCAGGACACGACGTGCGACCGTAGAGGTGGATGTTGTCGAACCGTCGCCGAGCGCGCCGTTCGAGCCGTTGCCCCATGCCCAGACGTAGCCGTCCTTGTCCAGCGCGTACATCGTCTCATATCCCGCGGCGATGGCTATTATGCCGCCGAGCGTGGTGCGGAGGTTCGCGTCGGTAAGCACCTGCTGCGGCTGGTTGCGGTTGGTCTTAGAACCGTCGCCAAGCTGTCCGTAGCCGTTGTATCCCCACGCCCAGACGGTGCCGTCGGTGCGGAGAGCCGCGGTCGCGGTGTTCATGGTCGCTATCTGCGGCGACGCTATCTTGGCGGGAGTGCCCTCGCCGGAAGCCGCGCGCACCGCGTGCGTATCCTGGATAACGGTCAGCGGGATTATGGCGTACTCGACGCCGATGCCGTTCTCGCCGATGTACTTGACGAGGATGTTCACCTGTCCGTAGGGCACGCCCTCGGCAGGCTCGATGACCCAGACATCCTTGCCGAACACGGTGTCGCGCTTGACACCGGCTACCGCGGTGTTCGAGGTGGAAAGCTCGAACTTGCCCGCCGTGCGGTCGGTGCCGTAGAAGCCCTTCTCGCGGATGTTCAGCTTTATGTCGCGGGTCTGACCCTCCGCCTTGTAGTCCTCGACGTCCACGACCGCTATGTCGTTGTAGAGCACAAATCCGGTGGTGAACAGCTGCTTTATGAGGGTGGTGTCTATGACAAGCTTCTCGTTCTGGTGGATGGTCACGAGCGGCTGCTCCGCCGCGTCGTAACTCGGCATGTAGCGGATGCCCAGCTCGTCGCCGAGGTTGAGCGCTCCGTCGTCACGCAGGACGTACATCGCCGCCGACTTGACAGCGTCGTCGCCCTCGCCGGTCGTCTCGGTCGCGCCGAGGTAGAGCGCGTGGTAGTCGTCCGCGCCGACGCGGCTCGGGAAGTAGCCGAGTGCCGGGTTGGAGCCCTCGACCGTGCCGCTGAGCGTGGCGCCGTCTGCCGCGACGGTCGCGTCCACTCCGGTTATCTCGTTTGTGATGTAGCTGCCGAGCTGTCCGCTGCCGTTCGTGCCCCAGGCGTAGAGCGAGCCGTCGTTGCGCATCGCGGCTGCGTGCGAGCGTCCGAGCTGCACCGTAACGAGCTTGTCGAACTCGTTTGAAGTCGCCTCCGAGTTGTAGTAGAACACGTCGGTGTACTGAGCGCCGTCGGCGTACTTGCGTATCTGGGTCGGGACGTTCACCGAAGCCTTCGGTGCCGCCGCCGAACCGCTCGCGCGCGCGAGCTCGATGCCGAGATGGTTCGAGTCGTTCGCGCCGTATGCGTAGCCGTAGTCCTCCTCGGTCACGAGCGCGCTCGCGGCGTGATAGACCGAGATGTTCACTATCTTCGTCTTGTCGTCGGCGGTCGGATCGCTCCAGGTGTCGGTGACCGCTATCGGGCGCGAGTGCGCCGCGGTGTCGTTAGCCATGCCAGCGCCGAGCTGACCGTAGTCGTTCGCGCCCCAGCTGAACGCCGTGCCCTTGATGCTGAGCGCGAGCGCGTGCCAGGCGTTGGACGCCTCTATCGCGGTTATGTTGCGGATGTAGTGGTCGGTGTAGTTCTTCTCGGTGCCGACCGCGATGGTAGCGCCGTTGACGTGCGTCGCTATGCCGACCTTCACCGTCTCGGTGGTCGTCGGCGGGGTGACCGGCTCGCTCGGCTCGGTGGTGGTGCCGCCCTCGGTGGTGTCGTTCTCGACATCGTCGGTGACGACCTCGCCCTCGGCAGCCTCGTCGACGACCGCCTCACCCTCGACGGTGTCCGCGATGATGCTCTCGTCTACAGCCTCGCCCTCGACGACGCTCGGCGCGGTCGGCTCGGGATCAGGCGTCGGGTCGGGCGTCGGGGTCGGAGTGACCGGCACTTCGATCTCCTCGTAGACGTCCTCGTTCCTGGTCGAGACATTGTTGTAGCGCGTGCCGACGCCGACGTCAACCAGCTTCGCGCGGTCGGTCACAAGCGCGATGTCCGCGTGGTCGGCGGAGAGCACGTCCACAGGATAGATGCGGTTGGTGGTGTCGATGACGCCGAGCTGTCCGTAGTTGTTCAGACCCTTCGCGTCCACCGTGCCGTTCGCGCGGAGGAAGAATCCGCTGCCCACGCCCGCGCTGACGTCGAGCACCTTGTCCATGTAGTAGGCGTTCAGCGTCGTGCCGGTCGGCTCACCGTTCTCGTCGAGCAGAGTGAAGGTCTCCTCGTAGCCGGACAGGGTGTTGCGGACGGTGGCTATGCCGCCCAAGCCCACGCCGAACTGGTAGAGCGTTCCGTCCACCGCTACCGCGTAGTAGCTGTCCAGCGCGTCCTCGGTCGTGTCGTAACCGACGGCGACGCGCGCTATCTTCTTGCTCGGGGTGTGCTGGTTAATGCTCGTCGACGCGCCGGTCCAGCCGTAGAGCAGTCCCTCGGAGGTGACCGCCAGGCTGGTGCTGCGTCCGGAGGCTATCTGCACGACCTTCATCGAGCCGAAGTTCACCTGGAGCGGATAGTTCGCGCCCGCGCCCCAGACCCAGACAGTGCCGTCCGACTTGAGCGCAGCCGAGAAGTTCGAGCCGCCGGTGAGCATCGGAGCCGCCGCGGCGTTGGTATACTCGTACTCAAACTCGCCGGTGCCGACCTCCTTGGTCACCGTCTCCATTATCTGCTTGCCGTCGTCGCCGAGGACGGGGTTGCCCTCCTCGTCGACCTTGCCGACCTGCTCGGTCTCGGTCGTCATTATCTCGACAAGCTTCGCGTCCTTCTGGACAACGGTCACGCTTATCATGCCGGTCCAGCCGGTGAGGCTGTCGTACACGCTGACGGTGAATGTTCCGAAGTAGCCGTTGTTCTTGCCTACCACGCTGACCGAGCCGTCGTCGTTACGCTTTATCTCGGCTATGCGCGGATCGCTCACCGTGTAGACGAAGCGCGCGTCCGACGGATGCGGCAGGTTGTCGTAGACCATGCCGGTGTAGCGGTCGGTTACCGACGCGCTTATCGATGCCACCGGGCGGCGCTCGGTGTACTGATACATATTCAGTCCGTGCGACCAGACAAGTCCGAGGTCGCGTATCACGAACTCGTCGGTCTCGCCTATCGTCGCGAAGTAGTCGGTCTCGCTCGTCTCGTCCTTTGCGACCTTCTCGGTCGAGGTGGTGCCGTCCTCGTTTTCGACGGTGTTCTCGACGAAGTACTCGCCGGTTATGACGAGCGTCTCGAGGTCGTAAGTGCCCGCGCGCAGCGGCTCGCCGCCGGTGCGTGTCGCGGTGTTTATAGCGTCCTTCTGATAGTGGTGCGCGAGCAGACCGTAGGTCTCCGCCTTGGTGCTTATCGAGTTGGTAATGCCGTTGTAAGTATATATCTGGTTGCTGTAATCGCTCGCGTTGCGTGCCGACGCCCAGTGCTGTTCGGTCCTCGGCGAGATGTAGTTCGCGCCGGTCGTCCACAGCGTGCCGTCGCCGCGCAGGATAAGTCCCGAGCCGTAGGCGTAGCCGACCGACTTGACCTCGGTCATCTTGGCGTTCGCCCTCGAAGTCTCGTTGTAGCCCTCGAGGATGCGTCCGACGTTTGCCGCGTCGAGCGTGTTCGCCGTGCCGTCGGTGTAGTTCGAGGTCGCGGCGGTGCCGTTTGCGAGCTTGGACGTGTTGCCGTTGCCGAACGCCCATGCCGCGCCGCGCTCGACGGTGCGCCACTCGCTCTTGCTGCCGCCGTTGGCGTCGTCGGTCGTCACGGTGTTCGCGAGCACGTCGGCGATTATGACATAGCTGTTCGCGTTGGAATATGTGCCGTTCATCCAGACATAGCTCGGCTGCGACACGTTTCCGTTGTGGCGGTTGTTATTTCCGCTGTTGCCGAGGCGTGTGCCGCCCTCGATGTAGAAGTCGCGGACATAGAGGTAGTACATCGTGCCCGCCGTAACGCCCGAGCCGTTATACTCGCCGCCTATGACATAGTATTTGTCGAACGCGCCGGTTCCCTTCTTTATTCCGGGCAGCAGTCCGCTCAGCGCGAGCACGACCGCATCCTCGGCGGTCGACTGCTTGAGCACGTCGTCATAGTTTACTCCCGGCGGCACCGCGTAGCGATCGGTGCCCGGAGTGACGCGCATGAGCGTGTTCTCGGTGCTGAGCGCGAGCACCTCGCCGAATCCGACGTCAAAGCGCTGGATGTTGCGCTGATACTGATCCTGACCCATCCAGTCGAGCGCGACGGTGTTGTAGCTCGCGTTGCGCTGCTGGCGATAGGCGAAGAGCGCGCCGTTTGTGCCCGCGAGGGTGTAGGTGGTGCGGTCGTCGCTCCACGAGCCCCTGTTGTATCCCTGAACCTTCTGATACCAGCCCCAGACATAGTTGCCCATCGAATAGCGGTTCCACCAGCTCGCGGGGCTCGGGTATCTCGGGTCGTAGCCGTGATAGCCGCTGAACTCGTGGTCAACGCCGTAGTCGGTGCGGTGGCTGAGATACGCCATCGTGTGACCCGCGTCGTAGACAAGGCTCGCGTCCACATAGAAGGTGTAGAAAGAGCCGTCGTTGCCGAGCATTATCAGGGTGTCGTTGTCCGCCGCGATGTCGATGATGTGGCTTATCTGCGAGCCGTCCTCGTTGTACATCTGGCGCACCTGCCAGCCCTTGCCGATGTTGTAGAGCAGGTAGACGTGACCGTCCTCGGTCAGCGCGTAGAATATCGCCGCGCGGTACTGATAGATGCAGTCGTTCACGCTCGCGCCGGCGACGCCGTTGGTGAACATATCCTGTCCGTAGATAGCTTCCGCCATGACGCCGATGTCGACGACCTTGCCGTTTATCGCGGACACGTCTATCTTGGTCGGCGCGTTCACGCAGACGGTCTCGGCGGCGGAGTATCCGTGGTAGCCGCACATATAGTCGTAATACTCGGTACGGTATGCGTTGTCGGAAGTTTCATAATAGAACGATCCGTCGGAGTGGTAGACATTGTACCAATATGTATACCAAACCACGCTGTGACTGCGGCGAGCGTAGTCGTAGTAGTCATAGTAGCATGCGCCGTGGCTGTACTGCCAGCCCCAGAAGTACATGTTGCCGTCCTCGCCGAGCGCGAGATAGGTGTAATCCGAGCTTTCGACCTGGCGCGCGCGGACGTTTCCGGGCAGCGAGGTGTCGCTTCCGCTCGCGACCATGCGCTGCGGCAGCTCGTAGTCGGGCGCCGACCAGGTGTCGTTGTAGTTCGGCGTCCACAGACTGCCTATGCGCTCGTCGTTGTAGCTGCTGTTTAAGCCGACATAGCCGTAAGAGCCGAACTGCGGCATATCCTCGAGTCCGAGGTGGTGGTAATAGTAGTACGGATAGCCGCCCCAGTTCTCGTGAACCATTGTCTCGCCCTGCGGACGCTCCCAGTTCCAGGTGTGGGTCGTGGTGCTCGCCTTGGATGTCGTGCGGAACTCGTTCGAGCCCCACTCGTACATCACGCCGTCGGCACGCAGCGCTACCATGTGGTTCGCGCCGACCGACACCTGCGGGATGACGCGGATGCCGTCCTCGTCGCGCATACCCTTGGTGGTGTCCGAAGTCTCGGTCGCGTCGTAAGGCAGCAGCGATATGACGAAGTAGTTCTGCGCCGAGCGGGACGTGTCGGCGATGAGCACGCGCACCTCGCCGAAGTTGCCCGAGTAGCTGAGCGGACGGATGCGCGCGAACTTGTGGTTCTGCGTCTTTCCGCCGACTATGACGTCCTTGTAGAAGTAGTCGATGACTATGCTCGACTCGTCGGACGACTCGACTATCATGTCCTCCTGCATGACCGCCATATCCCAGTATGTGTCGCTGCGGAGGTTGAAGCCGTAGTCGATGCGGACGTACGCGTCGTAGAGGTCTATCTCGATGAACTCGTCCTGATACATGTCAAAGCGCCACTCAATGCCGTTCTCCGCTCCCGGAGCACGGCTGTAAACGGTGGAGAGCTGATAGTTTTCGCCGACCTCGACCGTGCCCGCGGTGAAGTTGCGCGAGCCGTCGCTGTTCATTGCCAGGTTGTAGTCGACGTAGCGGTACTTGACGGCGGTGTCCACCATCAGCGAGTAGTAGTCCTCGTTGCCGGTGCGCACCGGTATGGTGCTCGACGTGGTGGTGCGGTCGCCGAACTGGTAGCTGTTGTTCGCGCCGACCGACCAGACCGAGCCGTCGCGCTGGACAAGCGCGGTGGTGTCGCCGCTCATCGAGACGTAGCTCATGCGGTTGAAGGTGTCGTAATACTTGTTCGCGTTGCTGCCCTCGACATACGGCGTGACCGTATAGCCGTAGCGGGTGTAGTCTATGCCCCGGCGCTCGTTGCGGCTCTCGCCCCTAAGCGCGCGTCCGCTGTCCACGCCGGTGGTAGTCGGATCGGTCGGGTCGATGACCGGAGTCTCCTTGGTGCCGTTGCCCATCTCGCCGTAGCTGTTGCGACCCCACATCCAGGTCTGGAGGTTGAGCGTGTCGTAGTAGCACTCCTCATAGCGGCGCTTGCCCGCGCGATAGTCGGCGTATATGTCGGTGCCGTTCGGCGCGTAGACGATGCCCGAGCGGTTGGCGTGCGCGATGAGCTGCGTGACCTTGGTTATGTCGAAGGTCGGGTTCTCGCCCTCGAACATTCCTACGTAGTTCGGACCGAGGCGGGTGTTCGCGTTGGTGCTCACGCCGGTGCCGTCGCCCAGCTCGCCGTAGTTGTTGGTGCCCCAGCTTATCATGCGGCGGGTCGCGGTGACGTTCATCGGGTTTGTCGGAGTGACCGGATCGGTCGGGGTGGTCGGCTCCTCGGTATCGCCCTCGGTGCCGTCGCCGGTGCTGCCGCCCTCGGCGGTGTCGCCCTCCGCCGCGAGCAGGATGGCGCTCGTGCTCGGCTCGGTCGGGGTAGTCGGAGTCGTCGGGGTAGTCGGAGCGGTGTTGTCCTTCAGCTCGTAGGTGAAGGCTATAACGTGGCTGTTGCCCGCCTTGAGGGTCAGGACATGCTCGAGATAGAGCCCCTCGGTGTACTTCGCAAAGACCTGATTGTCCACCGTGTTGGAATAGGCTATGCCCTTGCTTATGCCGTTCGGGTCGGCGACAAGACGCGGGTTGTACTCGCGCTCGATGTAGAGCTGATCGCCGTAGCCGGTGGACAGCAGCTTGTCCTTGTTGTTCGCGCCGTTGTCGCCGTGACCGTCCACGCCGCCTATCACGAACAGACGACCGTCCTGACGCAGCAGGTACATCTGGTGCTCGCCTACGACCACGTCGATTATGTTGGTGATGTACTGATTCTGCTGCTTGAGCGTGGTGCCGTTCTCGTTTATCGCCGAGGCGCTGAAGCCCGCGCGTATCGCAGTCCAGCCGAGCGTGCCGGCGAGCGACTCCCCGCTGCGCTGCTCGCTGAATATGTTCGCGTCGGTCGCCCAGACCGTGCCGGTGGCAAAGTCGAGCGCCGCCAGTGTCTGTCCGCCCGCGGCGACACGGTCTATCTGTCCGCCGAAGTGCGGACCGTAGGTGGCATTGCCGTAGGTGGTGTAGACATATCCGTCGCTGGTGAGTATCACCGCGCGGTCGCTTCCCGCCGCTATCTGTATAGCCTTGCGTCCGCCCAGGTTCAGGCGGGTCGGCTGCGAGTAGCTCGAGTTGTAGCCCCAGGTGTACACCGAGCCGTCAACCCTCAGACCTATGCTGAAGTTGTTCGCCGCCGCGACCTGCGGATAGGTCACGGTGCTCGGCGTGTAGGTCACGGTGCCGTCGCTGCCGGTCGTAGCCTTGTAGTTCAGCTCGAGCGAGACTTCGCTGACCATGACCCACAACTTGAAGGTGTATCCGGTAAGCATATTACCAACGGTAATCGTAGTTTCGCCAAGTCCGCGCGACTCGATCTTTATTCTGTTATTCGCGCGGTCTATCGACACGACCGCCACCGACTCGTCCGCGCTGATGACATACAGACCCTCGGTGTGGGTCGCGGCGCGGCGATAGCCGGCATAACGGCGGAGGTTGAACGCGTTGTAGTCCTCCTCGTATATGTCGGAGATGTTTATGTAGTAGGTAGTCTCGCTCTCGCTCAGCGGACGCGGCATCTCAACGCGGAGCGCCGGATCGTCGTTGTCCCAGTAGCGCAGCGTAGTCGGCTCGAGCGGAACGAAGCTGTACAGACGCACCTTGTAGTCGCGCTCGCTGAGAACGAGGTTGCCGTCCGCCTCCGAACCGGTGGCGGTGTACCAGCCGTACATCTTGGCTTCCTCATAGCCGTAACGGTCGGGCGACATGGTGTCGCGGAGGATTATCGGGTCGGGTCCGTTGGTGGTGTCCCAGTCGTACTTGCCCCAGTCGTAGTGACCGCTGATGTAGACCTCGCCCGCGCGGTTCATGAATATCGTGTGCTGGCTGCCCGAGCCTATCGACACGGCGGTCAGGTAGTACTTCGCGTCCTTGCTCTCGACCAGTCGGGTGCCCGCGCCGTGAACTTTGTTTCCGGTCTCGGGGCAGACGAAGTAGGCGCCGTCGGCGTCGGTGCCGCGGACGACCTGATCGACGAGATGCTCCTTCGAGCACTCGGTGCAGACATAGTAGGTGAGCGTTATCGCGTCCTCGACGGTAACGACGGTGTTGTCGCCGCGCACGACGAGCATAGGCATCGGGGTGACATACTCGCGGTAGTCCGCCTTGGCGTACTCTACGCCGGTGTTCGGGCAGACGTAGTAGTCGCCGGTGTGACCCTCGCCTATGTTGAGCGTCGGATGGCGCTTGCCGCACGGGCAGTTGTACACCGAGTTGGAGCCGATGCCGAGGCGTCCCTGGTTGGTGTTGCCCCACGCGTAGAGCGTGTCGAAGCTGGCGCGGACGAGTATGTGACGCGCGCCCGCCGCGAGCTGGACGATGTGGTTGTCGGTGTAGCCGAACTCCGCGAAGTCGACCTTCTGCGGCAGGGTGTTGACGAATATTCCGTCGCTCGTCTTCTCGGTGTTGCCGAGCGTGCCCTGAGCGAGCTGACCGTCGGTGTTGTCGCCCCACATGTAGAGCGAACCGTCGCGCATGAGCGCCGCGACGTAGGCGTCACCGGCGTCGATAGCCGCGACCTCGCGCAGATAGTAGGTCTCTATGTCAGCCTCGCCCGAGCGGACTATCTGCGGATAGGTGTAGTAACTTCCCGCAGCCATCGCTCCGGTGCCGAGCTGTCCGGCGTCGTTGCGGCCCCAGGTGAACACGCGGCTGTCCGCGCGCAGCGCCGCGGCAAATCCGTTGCCCGCCGCGACCTGAGTCACGAACTGAAGTCCGGTGTAGCCGACCGGCACCGAGCCCGCGTACTCCATCTCGTAGTAGTTGTGCTCGCCGTGGACGAGCTGCGGCGTCGAGTAGTCGGTGGTGTTGCCCAGACCGAGCTGACCGTAGTTGTTGCGACCCCACGCGTAGACCTTGTTGAACTCGGTGACCGCGTAAGAGGTGTCGGTGCCCGCCGCGATGCTTATGACGCGGCCGTAGTCGTTCATGTTCTGCGTGCTGCCGGCTCCGAGCAGCGGGACACGCTTCGCGGTGAGCAGCGAGCCGCCCGAGCCGCCGAGCTGTCCGTAGACGTTCGAGCCGAAGGTGTAGACGTTGCCGAAGTTGCTGAGCGCCAGGAAGTGTATGCCGCCCGCCTTGACGTCGATTATATGCTCACCCTTCTCCAGCTCGGGGAAGCTGACGAGATACGGATACTCGTAGGTGAAGTTGTAGCCGCCCGCGCGGTCGGTGTCGTATGTGCCCCAGATCCAGACGGTGCCGTCCGCCTTGAGCGCCACGTTCGAGTGCTCGGCGGCGTCGACCATCGGCTCGGTGTCGTTCAGCTCGAAGTCGGTCGGGATGACGATTATCTCGTAGGTCGCCTCGTAGTTCTGATACTTCTCGCGCAGCGTGACATATATCTTGCCGAACGACTTTCCGGTCGGGACGAGATACCAGCGCTCCGACTCCTCGTCGTACTCAAAGTCGGCGACTATCGTATCCGACGAGCTGTACTCTATCTCGAACGGGTCGACAAGCGGACGCTCCCACGACGGTCCGATGAGGTTGAAGCTCGAGTAGAAGCGCTCGTGTATGCCCTTCGCGCCGCCGGCGGTGCTCTCGACGATGTACAGCCACTCCTTGTCGGTCATGGTGATGGTGGTGAGCATCTCGTCGTAGAAGGTGCTCTTGTTGGTGTCCGGATAGTACACGCCCTCCGTCTCGTCATATGCGCGCTGATAGACATACGCGTTCTTGATGACGAGCGAGTAGAAGCTGCCGTTGCCGGTCTGAGTCGGGACGTCGCGGTTGGACGTGGAGTAGTCGCCTCCCTGTCCCTCGGCGTTGCGTCCGGTGAACCAGAGGCTGCCCTCGTCGAGTATTATCTGGAGGGTATTCATGTCCGAACCGAGTCCGGTGACCTCGCGTATCGAGTCGGGGTTGCGCTCGTCCGAAGCGAACTCCTCGACCTGGCTGACGGTGCCGCCCTTGCGGACAGGTGTCGCGCCCAGCCTCGAGCCGCCCGGAGTGAACTGACCGAGCATGCCCGGGTCCTGACCCAGTCCGAGCTGACCGTAGGTGTTGTTGCCCCACGCGTAGACCAGCGAGTCGCGGAAGTTGACGCCGACGTGCGTCCACTCCTCGGTCGTCGGGCAGTAGAACAGTCCGGTCTCGTAGATTATCGACCATATCGCGTCGTCGTTGTATCCGAGCGCCGCGAGCTCAGCCTTGACTTCGTCGAGGGTGTGTCCGCCCTCGCAGCCGCAGTTGTCGAAGGACACCCAGAAGCGGAGCGAACCGTCGTCCTTCTGCGTGTATATCTCAACTTCCACCTTGTCCATGTCGCGGACATATTCGCCGTACTCGAACGCCTCCTCGTCGGCAAGACGGAATCCGGCGTAGAGCATGTCGTACTCGCCCTCGCCCTCGCCGACGTAGGTGTATGTCACGCTCGAGTCGTCGCCCACCACGCGGTCGTAAGCGCCGCCGGCGGACTCGATGAACTCGTGCGGCTTCGTCCAGTCGATTAGATACTTGCCGAACTTGCGGTCGTAGACGTAGCGCGGAACGATGTTGTGGTTGAAGTAGTCGTAGGTTATCGCCGCGGAGAAGTCGGCGCCCGCCTCGACGGTGCGCACTCCGGTGAGCAGCGCGGTCTTGGCGTTGTTCTCGTCCACCTGATAGACGTAGCGCGGCTCGCGGGTGTGGTTGTAGTTGTAGACATAGCGGTCGTACTTGCCGGTCTCGGGGTTGCGGAGCGGCACACGCACGGCGCCGAACTCCTTGTCCTCCTCGCCCACTCGGTGCAGGCCCGGACCCGGGTTGGCGGACACGGTCTTGCCGTCCGCCGAGACGTAGAAGTAGTACTCGCCCGGCTTGTTTTCCGCCGGAATTCCCCATCCGGCGCTCTGATAGACGCCGAGCACGCTGTCGCGCATGATCTCGCTCGACTCGTCGGCTATGACCGAGCCTATGCCGAGCTGACCGGCGTTGTTGTCGCCCCACGCGACCGCCATCGTCGTCTCCTCGTCGCCCTGCTTGCGCTCGACAACAGCTATCGAGTGCTTGCTGCCGACCGACAGTCCGACAACGCCCTGGAGGTAGTGGGTGCCGTCGTCCTCCGCGCCCATGACCTGTATCGGCACGGTGACCGGATCGGGAGCGTACGCGCCGACCTTGCCGTAAGACGAGTCGCCCCACGTCCAGACGGTGCCGTCCGCGCGGAGAGCAGCCGCAAAGCCGTCGCCGGCGTGCAGCTCGATTATTCCGGTGAGATACAGACGGCCGTCGGAGACCGTGCTGTATATGTCCGCCTGCGACGGATCGTAGACGTCGGTGCCCTCGACGCGACCCGAGTTCGGCGCTCCGGAGGAGCTGCCGCGCAGGACACGCTTCGGGGTGATTATCGAGTGACTGAGCTGGTTTCTGTCATCATCCGAGTTCAGCCAGCGTCCCATCGCGCCCGAGTCAGCCGACTCGAGATATTCGTTCGAGGTCGCCGACTTGATGCGATAGGTCTTTTCGTAGTAGTTGTCGCCGAAGTCGCCCTGTCCGAGCTGACCCTTGTCGTTGAGGCCGAAGCCCCAGACCTGACCGTACTCGTCGAGCAGGAGGGTAAATCCCTCGCCCGCCGCGGCGTCGATTATCTTCGGCAGCTTGGGCATCAGCGACGCGTCGGCGTCCGGATCGTAGACGTTCGAGTTGGACTGGCGGCGGCTGTTGAGGCTGGACTGGAGGTTTATCGGGTTCGGAGTCCAGGTGGTGCGGTTTTCGCGCCAATAGCTGTAAAGCTGGCGGGTGATGGCGCCGCCCGAGCTGTTGCGGTCGATGACTATCGTCTTCCACGCGCTCGAGGTTATGCCGCCGACATACTCGCCGGTCTGTCCGTAGTAGTTGTCGCCCCACGTGTACACCGCGCCGTCGCGGGTGACGAGGACGTAGTGGTCGCTCGACATCGCCATCTTGACGACGCTCGACGGTACTCCGCTGTATATCGAGCTGAGCGCGCGCGGCGTGGAGTAGGTGTGCGCGCTCGAGCCGCCGCCGGAGGTGTTGTATCCGGTGCGCCAGGTGCCCCACGCCCAGACCTTGCCGTAGGCGTCGAGCGCGAGCGTCTGATACATGTTGCCTATGACCTGCGGTGTGGTGATGCGGGTCTTGGAGGTGTCCGCCGCGTTGTTGCCGATTATCTCGACGCGGATAAGTCCTATAACATTGCCGTCCTTATCGAGCGCCGCGACGTAGGCGTTGCCGCTGCGATAGAAGTTGCCGTAGCTCGGTCCGGCATTGGTTATGTTCCAGTCGCCGCTTGCGTCCTGATACACACGGACGATGCTCTCGTCCGACGAGACGAACTTGGCTATCTTGTCGGTCGCTATGTCGCCGGTCGGATAGTCGGCGCAGATGAGGTTAAAGCCGCTGCGGTACATCTCGATCGCGTCACTGAGCTTTATCGAGTTGCCGAAGGTCGAGTAGTTGAGGCGGATGTAGCTTATTCCCGCCGCCACCGACTCGTAGTCCGCCGCGCCGAGCGACGAAGCCGGGTCGATGCCGAATATGTAGGTCGAGCTGACACGCTCGCCGACATAGCGCGGTTCGCAGACCTGGAGTATCTCCTCCACGCCGCCCTGCTCGACGACATGGACGTTGTTGTCCACATACGCGGTCGCGGACGCGCCAAGCTGACCGACATCGCCGCGACCGAAGGCGACCACGTTTCCGTCCGCGGTCATGACAGCGGTGTGATAGCCGCCGTTTGCCATCAGTCCGATATCGGTCAGATACCAGTACTTTTCATCCGACGCAGCCTCGCCGCGCTGAACGAGATTGACCGTCACGTCCGCCGCGGTGCCGAGCTGCCAATATCTGTTCGAGCCGACCATCAGCAGACGGTTGTTGCGCGTGCCGTCCTCCTCGGCAAAGTTGAGGAGGAGTCCGGTGCCGCTCTCGCCCGCCGAGATGTAGCCGACGTTCTTTATGACGTTCGCGAACCTGCCGTCAGCCGCGTCGCCGAGCGCATTAACGAGGCTGTCCGGATAGTAGGCACGCTTCGGCGCGGCGTACTGCTTTTCGGCAAGCGCGCCCTGCTGTCCCTGATTGTTGCCGCCCCATGTAAAGACGTGGCTGGCGCGAGCCATCTCCGGCTGTCCCGCCGGGGTGAAGAGCTTCTCGAACACGACGGCTGCCGCGTGGGTCGAGCCCGCGGTGATAGCCGCCGCCGAGGTGAGCACGTTGAACTGGGCATCCGCCTCGACGTCGAAGTCGCCCGAGCGCACCTGAAGCGGCGCGGGCGAACGCTTGACGCGGTTGGTGTTGGCAATGCCGAGCTGTCCGACGGCGTTGGTGCCCCAGCTGAAGACGGTGCTGTTCGCGAGCAGCGCCATGCTGAACTCCTCGCCCGCCGCGACCTGGACGGCGTTCTCCAGCCAGCCGCTGCCCTTGTAGCCGACAACGCGGCGCGCCGTGTCGAACGCGTCGTAGTGGTTCTGACCGAGCTGACCGTAGCCGTTCGCGCCGGCAGCCCAGACCGAGCCGTCCTCGCCGAGCAGCAGGATATGCTTGCCGCCGGCGGATATCTCGGCTATCTTCGGGTTCTCCTCAAGCGTGGTATAGACGATGTCGCCGTTGCCGTCGAGCACCATCTCATCGTTCTCGTCATACTCGGGGTAGCTGAACTCGAGCTGCTTGACGGGATACAGCTCGTCCTTGTGCTCGGTGTAGTACTCGAGCCAGGTATGACCGCAGGTGGTGCACTGCCAGATGCGGTACTGCGTGGGATTCCTGTTCGCGCTCGACGACCATCCCGCCTGTCCCGACCACACGTCGTACTTGTCGTCGTAGATTATGCGGAAGTGCTGATATCCCGCGGTGTTGCAGTTGTCGTTCGGGCAGACGAGCGGCCAGCTTATCTCCTCGCCGGTGTTGTTGTACGCCTTGTTAAACTCGACGGTGACCGGGTTGAGTATCGACAGATACTCGCCGACCAGGCTTCCCGCCGGCAGCGGGACAAGCGAGTTGCCGCCGGTGTAGCGCTGACCGAGCTGGATGTACTCGCCGCTCGCGTCGCGCAGGGTGAGTATCCAGTCCTTCGCGCTGACCTCGATCTCGTTGCCCGAGCTGTTGGTAGACGGATAGGTGTAGTCGAGGTGCTGCATCGATAGGTTATAGCCGAGCGGGTACCAGACAAGCGAGCACTCCGAGCAGAACAGACCGCCGGTGTAGTAGTTGAGCGTCTCGCGGCCGTTGGTGTAATACTTGACCATGCCGAGACCCTCGACTATGCGGTAGAAGGGCTTGCCCGCCATACTCTCGTCAATCTTCGCCGCGGTGAGCTTAGCGGTGTCGGTGGTGTAATGCAGCATGTTCACCGTCTTGTATGTCGGGGGATCGCCCTCGACATCGGGCGCGACCGGAACCTGGGCGTTCTTGTTCAGCACAAGAACGCCGTCCTCGACAGCCTTGATTATGTCGCCCGGGTCGTACTGCGAGCAGTAGTAGCCCGCCGCGATAATGGTGTTGTCGTAGACTATGTCGTTGTATACGGCGTACTCGGGACGTCCGTCCTGCGGGTCGATAAAGTCGACCATCGCGTCCTTGACGTTCTGCTGACCGCCGGTCGTCTTGACCTCCTGGAGCTGCACGGGCAGATAGCCGTCAAACGCCTTCTGTGCGGACACGCGCTGTATCTTGTCGTTCGAGTGATTTAAGTGCTCGGTGCAGTTCGGGTTCGGGCACTCGCCGGGCATGTCCACCCAGATGCCGCTGTTCTTGCCGGTCCTGTCGAAATACTGATACGCGTCGATGTACTCATACTGCGGCACCTTGTTGCCGTCTATCTCTATCTCGCCTATCAGCTTCTTCATCGGCTCGAGCGTGCCGGCGAACATCTGCGTGCCCGGCTTGCCGAGGTCGACCTCCTCCTTGGTGTAGAGGTTCTGATGCTCCTTCTTGTTCTCGTCGTTGTAGGTGTACAGGTAGAGGGTGGTACGCGCGGACAGCGGATCCCAGACGTTGCCGAACTCGTCGCGTATCACTATGTCGGTGGTTATGTTCTCCAGCTCGCCGACGACGTAGACGTTGCCGTCCTTGTCCGCGAGTATCGAGAAGGTGTCGCCCGCCGCTATCGAGACGATGTTCTCGAACGGCTTGAGCGCGCCGGTCTGCTTGCCGTCCGCGTCGACCACCGGATTCATCATCTGCACCGGATAGGCGCGCTTGGTGTAAGTTCCGTCGCCGAGCTGACCGTAGGTGTTGTCGCCCCAAGCGAAGACGGTGCCGTCCGCGCGGAGAGCCACGGTGTGCAGCTCGCCCGCCGACAGCTTCGGAGTGGTGATGAAGCCGCCGCCCACGACATCCACGCGGAGCAGGACGCTCGTGCCGCTTGCCTTGTTGCGCGCGAGTATCATCGTCGAGCCGTACTTCACGTTCGACGGATCGGGCGTGCGGAAGGTGGCGTAGGTGGAGGTCTGGTCTATCTGGACGAGTATCGTCTCGTCGAGCACGAAGAACTCCATGTCGGTCGCGTTGATGGTGTCCTCCGGCAGATGGTCAATGAGGTTAAAGCCGAGACGGCTGAGGAAGATTATCTGCTGAAGGTCGATGTGCAGATAGTCGGCGTCGTGGACGGTAGCCTTGGCGACGCCCGGCTCGTCGGTCGCGAGCGCACGGCCGTCGAAGCGCGCCGACTTCGAGCTGTCGAAGTTCGAGTTCGAGTCGGAATATCCGTAGAGGATCAGCGACTCGTAGTCGAGCTCGCCAACCACTATCGGGTAGTTGTAGTTGTCGTTGGAGAAGTCGCCCAGCTCGCCGCGCTCGTTTGCGCCGGAGGCAAAGACGGTGCCGGTCGCGCGGACGAGCACGCTGTGGTCGTAGCCGGCGGTGAAGCCCCATATGCGCTCCATGTAGCTGCTGTTCTGGTTTATCTGACCGTCGTACACCTGGCGGGTCGTCTCCTCCTCGGTGTAGAACGGGTCGTCCTTGCCGGCGTTGGCGGGATTGGCGAGCCATGCGTTGTGCGCGGTCGTGTACTCCTCCTCGGTCAGCTCGATTATCGTGTAGGTCGGCTCCTCCGGCTCGGTGGGTTCGGTCGGCTCTCCGCCTTCACCCTCGCTGCCGGTGCCCTCGCCGCCCTCGGTGTCCGCGACGACCGAAGGTGCGGGTGTCTCGGGATCGGGAGTGGGATCGGGCGACGGCTCGACGTGCGCGAAGTCCGGTCCGTAGTAGTGCGTCACAACGGTGCTCGAGTCGCTCGAGTAGCGGTTGACCGTGTTGTCCGAGTCGACCGGCGAGCCGTTCACCTCGTTGTAGTTGCCGAGCGCGCCGGGGAAGTTGGTAACTTCCTCGCTCTCCGGCTGGATGCCATCGCGGCCGTAAGCGAACAGGTGCAGCTGCTCCGCACCCGGCTCGGCGTTCGGATCTATCGCGAGCGCGAGAGTTATGTCGTATCCGGCAGCCGCCGCGTAGACGTTTCCGCGCATGGCGGTCGCTCTGTCGGTGCCGCCCGCTACCTGGACGTTGTTCTTGTCGTTTTCGTCGGCGTACTCGAACTGACCCGAGCCCTTCTTGATGCCGGTGTAGTCGACCGCTCCCTCCTCGTCCGAGCCGAGCTGTCCCTCGTTGTTGCGTCCGAAGCCGTAGAGTATGCGGTCGAAGTCCACCGCGATGCCGTGACCGAGTCCGCCGTCCACAAAGCTGGCGGTCATGCCGATGGCTACCGCGGTCGTCTCGCTCTCCTTCTTCGAGCTTGAGCCGAACTGACCGTACTCGTTCGAGCCCCAAGCGTACAGCTTGCCGCCGGTGACTATCGCGTAGGAGGTCTTTCCGCCCGCCGCGATGTAGAGCGCCGACTCCATGTAGCGCGTGTCCGACGGCGTAAGACCCTTGACCGTGCGGGTCGCGTAGTCCTTCGACGCGGTGCGGTTGCCGCTCTCGCCTATGCCGAGCTGCGAGTCCGAGTTGGAGCCCCACGCGTAGACGTTTCCGGTCAGCGACAGCGCCAGAGCATGGCTCGAACCGGCCGCTATCTGGATTATGCGGTCGGTCTTATCGTAGTATACGGTGTCTATCGACTGCTCGGTCGCGTTCTCATAGAGGAAGCTGTGCTGCATCTTGCCCATGCCGAGTATCGTCTGCGCGTCGACAAGCGCGACATTCGGACGGAAGTCGTAGTCTCTGCCCACGCCGCGTCCGAGCGCGCCGTCGGCGTTCGAGCCCCAAGTCCAGACGCGTCCGTAGTTGTCCAGCGCCATCGAGAAGTTCTCGCCGGCGGTGACCGAAGTGAAGGTTATCGGACGGCGCGCGCCGTCTATCATCACGTCCTCCATGCCGCCGAGTCCGACCTGCTGCAGCCACGGCTCGGTGGTGTAGATGTAGCTCACCGGGAAGCTGCCCTCGATGACCATCGAGAACTGCACCCGCTGCGGCGAGTAGATGTAGGGATATACGTTCGGGTCAAAGCCGAGCTGACCGTAGGTGTTGTCGCCCCAGGTGTAGACCTTGCCCGAGCTGCTCAGCGCTATGGTGTGCGACTTGCCCGCCACCACCATCGGCATTGCCGAGATGTAATACGGGTCGGAGCCGTTGTAGTTCGGGTCGACCTCGCTCATCGGCTTGCCGGACGCGTCGAGGTGTCCGTAGCTCTGGTTGTCCGGGTCGGGGTCGGACGCGTCGGTGCTGCCCGAGCCGCTGCCGGAGGAGCTTCCCGATGTGTAGTGCGCGCGGTTGCGGACGTATGTCGGGATAAGTCCGCTGTTCTCGCCCTGCGTGCCGTTGTAGGACATCATTATCGCCGAGTAGGCGAGCTTGCCGGTCGGGCGCACCGTGACGGTGTTCCGCTTATTCTCGTCCGCGCCGTCGTCGCCCGGCAGCACTACCGTCGGGAGGAGCACATCGAGGGTGGACGGGTCGGACGCGGCTATCTTTATCTGGTCGAGGTCGTCTATCTTCTTGTCCTCGCCGTCGGTTATCAGGTTAAAGCCGGAGCGATAGCTGAACAGCACGTCCTCCAGGTCGAACTGGACATACTCGTGCTCGCCTATCGTCAACTGCGCGTCGGCAATGTTCGGATTTTCCGCGAGATTGTCCGACTCGAACGAGCTTACCTGCGTCGAGTGGACATAGCCGGTTATATTGCCGTTCGTGTCGGTGGACACCGTCAGGAACTTCTCGAGCAGCAGCGTCTTGGACTGACCGTCGCCCGCCTGGACCGGTATGTAGCGGTTCTCGGAGAAGCCGTTGCCCAGCTCGCCGTGAGTGCCCGAGCCCCAGTTCCAGACATAGCCGTCGCGCGCGACCATCGCGCTGTGCGTATAGCCGAGCGACAGCAGCATGCCGTCGGTCAGCGAACCGTACTTTATCGAAGCCTCGCGCTCGCCCGCCGACACCTTAACGGCGCCGCCGACGTACGCGCGGGTCATGTCACTGGGCAGCTTGCTCTCTGGGTCGACATACTCATACACACCGATGCCCAGCTCGCCGTTGTAGTTCGAACCCCACATCCAGGTGTAGCGCGGAGTGGTCTCGATCTTCTCGTTATTTTCGCCGATCGCGGTCGTCTCCTTGGTTATCGCAGCCGACGCGAGACCGCCGGCGGCTATCTGTATAACATTCTCGAGTACCTGCGATTCGGTCACGAGAGCGCCTTCCTTGTTGTAGACCGGCTCGGTCACGACCATGACAGGCGAGGTCGAGCGGTCGGCGGTCGGGCGCTTATCCTTGCCCAGCTGCTCGTCGACCGACTGCGCGGGACGCGAGCCGTCCGCCACGAGCAGGTCGACCGCGTACTCGGCGTCCTTGCCGTACTCCGGCTTGGTGCCAAGTTGTCCGTAGGTGTTGTCGCCGAAGGTATAGACGTGTCCGTCCGCGCCGAGCACCATGCTGTGGCGTTCGCCCGCCGAAATTGCGACGGCGTTCGCGAGGAATCCCTTGTGCTCAGCCGCGTCGGTGGTCGAGGTGTACGCGCCCGCGATGACGCGCACCGGCACGCGATAGGTGAAGGTGTCTGTGCCCGGATCGATGGTTATCTTCACCGTGTCCGTGCCGTTCTGATAGGTGTACTCCTTCTTGCTGAACTCGGAGCGGGTGTATGCCGAGGTCTCCTCGCCCACGCCGAGCTGACCGTAGGTATTGTCGCCCCAGGCGAACACGGCGCCGTCCGCGCGGAGAGCCATGGCGTGACTGTCGCCCGCCGAGATGTCCACAATGTCGCTTATGTACAGACCGTAGCTGGCGCTCTCGCCCTCCAGCGTCTGCACCGGAAGGGTGAAGAACATGTAGTCGTCTATCCGCGGCTCGCGCTCGGAGCGCTGCGTATAGTTGTACGACGGCTGATCGTCCGGTATCTTCGGGTCGTAGACGCTCAGGTAGCCGTAGTCCTCGTCCTCGTCGTCGCCCTCGATGAAGTAGGTGTAGAGCGACAGCTCTATCGGCTCGTCGCTGTCCTCCGGGAACTCCTTGGCGTAGCGCGCCTTATAGTTGGCAAGCGCCTCCATGTATGCGTCGTAGTCCCACTTCACTCCGGCAAAGGTCGGGCGCTCGAGCCACTCGGCATACTTTGCGCCGTCGTCCTTGAAGTTTGTCTTGTCGGTGGTGAACAGCTCAACCGCGCCGATGTAGAGCGCAAGCGCGCGGACATACTCGTCGTATGTCTGCATCTCGCCCGCCTCATACTTCGGCATGACGCCGGGCACGTTCTGACCGCCGATGTTTATGACCACCTCGCCGTCGTCGTTCACCTCAAAGGTGTTTCCGGCGCGGAGGTTCTCGGCTATGGTGTTGATAAACTTGCGGACATACAGCTCGTAGAAGCGAGTGCCGTCGGTGTAGATTATGTCGCCGTCCTCCATCGTGTCGCGGCGGTATCTGCCGTACTGAAGCAGCGTCGCGGCAAGCCCGAAGCCGTTCTCGGCAAACTCGCGCTCGACATAGCGTCCGGTAACGTCGCCGGTGTAGCCCACGCCGAGCTGACCGCGGTCGTTGCGTCCGAAGCCCCAGACGCGTCCGTCCTCGGTCATGAGAAGGGTGAATCCGTCGCCCGCCGTCGCCTTGATAAATCCGTCCTTATATGTAGCGGCGCGCTGCGCGGCAAGTATCTCCGCGCTCTCCAGTTCGCTTGTGTAGATGGCGAGTGCCTCGTCGCGGGCGCGGGTCTTCTCCGCAAGCTCCGCCGCCTCTATCTTCTTGTCGTTGTAGTCGGCTACCGCCTGGAGGTAGTCCTTGTTCGCCTCGTCATAGTCGGCGTAGGCGCTGTCCGCCACCGCGGCAGCTGCAGCTATGTCGTCTATGCTCGGAGCGTCGTCGCGGTACTTCACCGGCGCCACGACCTGAGTGGCGTAGATAATGTCGCCGCCGCGCTCGCCGTTTCCGAGCTGACCGAACTCGTTCGCGCCCCAGCTGTACACCGTTCCGTCCTGCGCGACCGCCACGACATGGTTCTTGCCGGCGGCTATCGACACAATGCCCTTCAGCGCGTGACCGTCGCGGGTCACCACCTGTATCGGCGTGTCCGAGAACGGGAAGTCGCTCTCTGTCTCGCCCACTCCGAGTCTGCCGTTCGCGTTCGAGCCCCACGCCCAGACGGTGCTGTCCGACTTGAGCGCTATCGAGAAGCCGTCGCCGAGAGCGATGCTCGGGACCGAGCTGTATATGTAGTCATACTGGTCGAACGGGTTGTCCTCGGTCTTGCGGACGCTGACGCTGAGTATCGTCGAGCGGCCGTTTGTCTTGTTGTAGACGCGCACGGTCGCGCGACCGCTGCCCACCGCTTCGAGCACCCACCAGCCGTAGTCCGGCCAGCTCGGGCTCACGCGGTACTCGGCAACTATCACGTCGGTCTCCAAGGAGGTCACCTCAAACTCCGCGCCGCCGGCGTATATCTCAAGACCCGGCTTGGTTTCAAGTCCCTCGAAGTAGGGGGTGTCCTTGTCGATGTAGGCCGCGTTGTCCGGACGATCCTTTATCAGTCGGAAGTCGGAGATGTAGCGCTCCATCGTTCCGGCAATGTCCATCGTGTCGCCGACGACCATCTCGACAAAGTTGCCGAGCGCCACCGTCTTGGGAGTGTAGCTGTCCTCCCAGATGTAGATGCTGCGACCCTCGTTCTCGCCGCGAGTGACCGCCTCCGGCATGGCGTCAACGCCGCCGGGCGCGTGGCTCAGCTCGACACGCTTGCCGGTGTCAGCAGCCGCCGCGACCGCCGAGCGGCTCATCGCGAACATCCTCGCGGGCGCGTCGGCAAGAGCGGACACCGTCTCGGGTATCTCCCACGGCGTGCTGATGTTCGAGCCGTTCGGCGCGTCCACGAAGAACGCGATGAAGTTTATGTACTCAAACGAGTGCGTGCGCTCGTCGGTGTCGTTGTTCACCTTCGCGAAGCGGTCGACGATGTCGCGGGTTATCTGAACATTGTGAACGAGCTTTGCGTCCTGCTCGCTCGGCACGTCGAAGAACGGACCGCCGAAGTCCTCGTTGTCCGGATCGAATTTGCCGTCGTAGTTGTACTGATAGCCGATGAACGACGCGGCGGCACTGGTGTTGTAGCGCGCAGCCATCGTCACGGTTATGTCCATCGTGTTGGTGACAAGTCCCGCGCCGTTGAAGCTGTCCGCCATTATAAAGATGTTTCCGGTCGGCGCGCTCTGATAGGTAAAGCTCTGGAGCGTTATCGGAGCCTCGGTGGTGGCTTTCAGCACCGAAGTCGATACCTGTTCGCCCCTATCGTTTTCTATTAGCTCAAACGTGCGCACCAGCATCTGTCCGGTCACCGTCACGTCGTAGTTCTGCACCGAATTCGCGGCGTACATCTGATAGGGTATGCCGATGAACTTGAGGTCGAACTGCGCCTGCGACACGCCTATGTCGTAGCTCGAGCCGAGGTACATCTCCTCGCCGTCCTTCGTCACGAGGTAGATGGCGTACTGGTCGCGAGCGATGCGCGCGGTATAGCCGTTCGCGCCGAGCAGGTCGTACTCGGCAAGCGCGTCGTAGTTCTTCTTCTCCGCTTCGCTTATCTTGGTGGTGCGCAGCTTGAGCGAATATCCGGTGTCGGCAAACGCGGTCGTCCACGCGGCGTAGTTCGCCGGGTTCTGGATGTTCGGATAGCCGCGCTCTGCCGCGTGCTCGTCCCCGATAGGAGTCTCGAGCTGATAGAGCAGCATGTTTGCACGGTAATCGGTCAGGTCGCCCTCGCTCAGCGCGTACGAATCCACGCTGACAAACGGCGCGCCCTTGCCGTTCACCGTGTAATACTTATATATAGTGGTGTTGCTCTCCTTGATTATCGGAGCGTCCTCGCGCTCGTCCAGATAGTCCGCCGTCCAGTTGCCCTTCAGCTTGGAGAGGAACGCCGACGAGGCATGCCGCGAGTTGACCTCGAAGCGTATCGACGAGCCGCCGAGCACGAACTCGCCGTGCTTCAGCGGGAAGTAGTTGGTGGAGGTGCTGCCGAGTCCGTCGAGATACGCGCTTATCCTCGCGCCCGCAACGCCGTCGCGCACCGACACCTCGAAGTCCACCGGATAGTAGTCGAGCGTCTTGTAGATGCGCTTCTCGGTGGCGCCGGTCACTTCGACCGCGCCCGCCTCGCCGACGGTCAGCCGCGCGCCGGTGTCGTACAGCGGAGTGTCCGCCTTGATGCTGTCGTACACGCCGTCGCCGTCCTTATCCTCAAGCTGATATATCTGGTCGAGTATGCGATAGTCGCCCTCTGCGACCTTCGGGAAGTAATACTCCGAGCCGCCCGACGGATTCGGGTTCGCTCCGCCGCTGTATCCCTTCTCGACAGCCGGATTATCCGGATCGGTGTTGTCGGTCTTGATGTAGTACAGACCGTAGCTGGTGTCCGAGTATATCTCGTTCTGGAGAACGTAGCGATGGTACTTGCCCGCGTCGGTCCAAGTAACCTGCTTGCCGTCGGCGAGCTTGGTCACATCTATCTGGACGTCGTATAGCGCAAGACCGCGTATCTCCGACTCGATCTTGCTCCTCTCGCGCAGCTCCTTCACGGTCAGGACGCTCATGTTCTTGAGCACTTCCTCCTTGACCGGCTTGCCGTCCTCGCCGAGCACGACGTTGCCCTTGTCGTCCTTCTTGTCGACAAGGATGGTGTAGTGCTCTATACCGACAGTAATATAGTCGCTGTCGAAGTTGTCCTCAATTATGTCGTTGAACTCCCAGCTGTACGAGTAGATGTCCGGGATAAGACCCGAACCCTGCGAGTAGACCTTCAGCTCGCCGCCGGCAAGCAACAGCAGATTCTGCGACTGCGCCTTACGCTCGAGGTCGCCTATCTCGATTCCGCGATAGGTGGCGTAAATCGTTCCGCGAAGCGCGTTCCAGGTGGCATTGTTCACCGACACCGAGTAGCTCGCCTCGTAGAAATTGACCTCGCCCTTCGCCTCGACACCCTTGGTCACGGTCACGGTCGAGCCTGTCGGGATATACTTCTTGCCGTTATAGACGAGGATGTCCGACTCCTCCGGCTTCGAGTTCTCGTCCTCCGGGTCGGCGGGCTTGGTGTACTTCGCAATATACTTATTGTAATATTCGTCGCTGCCGACATAGTACACATCGTAGTTGCCGGTCGCGACCTTGTTCTCGTCCGAGCGATAGATTCCGGTCGTCGCCTCAACGGTGCTCGGCGGGATCGTGTTGCCCTCGCCGTCGGTCGAACCCGGAATTTCGACAGTGGTAGTCTCGGGAACGAGCGGATAGACGTTCTTCGCCGGAGTCTGCTGAACGAGGATGTACTCGCCCGCCTCCGCGACGCCTTCGGTAATGCTTCCCGCCCAAAGCGCGTCGTTCTTCTTCACTTCGAGGGTCACGTCATACTTCAGCGTGCCGCCGACGTTGATAAATCCGGCGACCGAGGGCATGTAGCTCTCGCCGAAACCGACAGCGGTCGGGACGCTGCGGTCGATGGTGCTCAGTTCGCCGAGCTGACCGAAGTCGTTCGAGCCCCACGCGTACGCGTCGCCCGATTCGGTGATGGCGTAGCTCGAGTTGCCGCCGCCGCTCAGCGAAACGACCATGTCGGCGTCCGCCGGCATCTCGACCAGGTTCCACGGGCTCCCCCACTTGCCGTTTTTCGACCAGTCGCGCGAGGTGTTGTCGTCGGTCGCGCTGTCGCCGAACACGACGCCCGAGTTTCTCGTCAGTGTGACGTCCTTGTTGTAGGTCGGCTCCTTGCCGAGCTGACCGTCCGAGTTGGAGCCGAAGACATAGGCGTTCGTCTTGGTGACGATAGTCTCGCCGGTCTCCTCGTCGCGTCCGGTCTCGGCAATGCGCAGTATCATCGTGTGATTCTTGCCCGCCGAAATTCCTATCGCGTCCTTCATCTGCGCGATGCGGCCATCCTCGTTGAGCACCATCTGAGTGGCGCCCGAAACTTTGGTAACAGTAGTCTGCCAGTAGTCCTGGTTCGGACCGCCGTTAACTCCCGCCGCAGTCGCCTCGTTGTATCCGAGCTGACCGTAGCGGTTGTCGCCGAACACGCGCACGACCGCGCCGAGTTCCTCCTCGCTTGTGGTGCGGTTCAGCATTACCGAGTGGTAATCGCCCGCCGCGATGACCGCGATACCCTGGGCGGTGACACCTGCGGCGTCGTTGGTGCGAACCAGACCCGGGATCGGGTTGTAGCTTTCGCCGCCATAGTTGCCGTCGCTCGCACGACCGAGCTGACCGTAGGTGTTGTCGCCCCAGCTCTTGACAGCGGTCGTCTCGCCGGCGACTTCCGAATATTTGCCGAGCGCGAGGTTGTGGTACGCGCCGGCGGCGACCTTGGTAACTCCGGTGAGCAGCGTCGCCGAAAGCGCGTCGGCGCTGGCGCTCGAAACAACGATTCCCGGCACGTTGGTTCTGAACTCCGCCTTGTCGCCGTTCGGGATGTAACCTATTCCGAGCTGACCGCGGGTGTTGTCGCCCCAGGTGTAGGTGTAGCCGTCCGACTTGCCGAGAACGGCGATCGAGTGGTACGCGCCCGCCGCAATGCTCGAAGCTCCGGTCAGGTAAGTTCCGGTGTCCGAGTAGAGAGTGCTGTCACCGGCTATGACCTGGGTCGGGACGTTGCGGTTCTCGTAATCGCCGACGCCGAGCTGACCGCGGTCATTCAGTCCCCAAGCATATACGGCTCCAGACGATGCGCGAGCCAAAACGTGGTAATACCCCACAGAAATTTCTTCTATCAGCGTGAGCCGGAGCATTCCGTTCGCTCCGTGGACCGGAACCGGATAGGTGGTGTACGGAGTGCTGCCGTCCGCCATCTCCATCGGGTCGGTCGAAGCCAGAGTTTCGTAGGTCGGGACGTTGTCGCCCGACTCGCCGATACCGAGCTGACCGTAGTTGTTCGAGCCCCACGCCCAAACCGAGCCGTCCGACTTCAGCGCTATAGCGAAGTTCTCGCCCGCGCCGATGGTCGGGGTCGCAAACTTGTTGGCGTCCTTGACCTCGAGTCCGAACTCGCCCGAGTAGATGTTGTGATCCTCTTCCTCACTCTGGAAGTCGGCGTAGGTCAGATCCTCGGTCGCGCCGACACCGGTATAGCCGAGTCGCTCGTCGTCGGGAGTCTCCGAGTCGAGCGGAGTCAGTCGAAGGCTGTTCGCGTCGGCGTACTCATACTCGTCCTCGGTCACGAGGCTGTCTATCTTTATCTGCTCCGGCTCCTCGGTCTCCGGATTTATGTACTCGCCGAGCGAGTAGTCGAAAATCGTTCCGCGGATCGGGTCGACCGCGCGGTCGCGCTCGCTCAGGTTGAAGCCGACGCTGTAATATCTCTGGATGCCCTGCTTGTGGACGACCAGATCCTGCTTGTCGGTGATGGTGAGCGTCTCGCCCATCTTCTGCTCGACGATGTCGCCGATGCCGGCGGCGATCTCCTCGTCGGTCAGCGGGATGTTGCCCGGGAACTGGGAGAAGCGTCCGGTCAGCTCGCGGGTCGAGATTGTCGGATCGTCCTCATCCTCGGTGGTGGTGTAGACCCAAACCTTATTGAACACCAGCTTGCGGCTGACGTCCAGACCGACGAGTATCGGATATGCCCAGTAGTTGCGGGTGTACTGCGAGTTGAGGTCGGGCTGGTACGGATAGGCAAACTCGGAGAATCGAGTGCCCGCGCCGAGCAGGTATCCGACCGAAGCGGTCACCGAGCCCGGAGCCTCGCCGTCGTTCTTGCCGAACGCGACGACCGTGCCGTCCTCGCGCAGCGCCATGCTGAACTCGGCGCCCGCCGTTGCCGAAACTATCTCGGTCATCGGCGCCGACGCGTAGGTGGTGGTGGTCGAAAGCACTTCGCCGGTCGTCTCGTCGGTCTCGACCTCGGTGGTGAGGAGGTTCTTGAACTCGTCGAGCACTCGGCTCGCGGTGTTCATCTCCTGCTCCATCTGCGGAGTGTTCTCGAGCGGGGTCTCGTCCGGGTTCTTCAGCTTTTCGCCGAGTCCGAGCTGACCCGAGTTGTTGTATCCCCACGAGTAGAGGTAGTAGGCGTTCTCCGCGGTCACGGTGTCCAACTGACGAACCACCGCGAGCGAATGGTCGCCGCCCGCCGACACGCTCACGACATGGCGCTCGTCCAGTCCGCTCTGCTGCTCGGTCTGCGATATCGGAAAGAGGAACTCCATCGGGCGGATCTGGTACGCGTCAACATTCTTGCCGGTGTCATCCTTCTTATAGAGATCGTCCTTGCCGAGTCCGAGCTGCGAGTGGCTGTCGTCGCCCCAAGTCCAGAGCTGGGTCACGTTGCGGTTGCCCGCCTTGACTTCGATCGCTATGCTGTGACCGTTTATCGTGGACGCGCTTCCGGTCGAACCGCCGCCGACCGAGCCGCCTGCCATAAACGCCAGACCGCCCGCCGCTATCGCCGTGATGAAGTGGGTCGAATCATCCGACTGAACGGTAAACTCGCTGTCGCTGTCGCGTCCGAGGAAGCTGGTTATCTGAGTGGCAAAGCCGCGGCGCTGATTCTCGCTGTTCGCGTCGCCGCCCTCCGCCGGGTTGACGTTTATGCCGAGCTGTCCGTGCTGGTTCGAGCCCCAAGTCCAGATCTTGCCGCGAACGTCGAGCGCAACTCCGAAGGTTCCGCCCGCCGCTATGGCGACGATCTCGCTCAGATGCAGTTCCTCGCCCTCGACATCGTTCGGGTCGCGGCGAACCACATGGATAGGACGGTTCGAGCTGGTCTCTCCGTTGTAGGCGCGACCGCCGCCGAGCTGAAGCTGACCGTTGTAGCCCCAGGTGTAGACGGTGCCGTCCGCCGCGAGCGCCATCGAGAAGTGACCGCCCGCCGCTATGGCGACGATGTTCTCGAGGTATCCGCTGTTGGTGTTCATGCCCACCGGCGCGGATACCTTCTGCGCGTACTGATTATTCTCGGTGTTGCCGGTCTGACCGCTGGTGTTCTCGCCCCAGCTCCAGACATATCCGTCCGAGTCGAGCGCGAGCGAATGTGCCGCGCCCGCCGCTATCATCACTATGTTCGACAGCTGAGTGCGGACGTTGTTCTGCTGAGTGTATACTTCAGCCGGCATGTTGCGCTGATCGCGCGCGGTCGCCAGCTGACGGTTCGAGTTGTTGCCCCACGCCATGACCGTGCCGTTCGACAGCAGCGCGAGAGTGTGGGTGTCGCCGCTCACTATCTGCGGGATGGCGGGCTTGACGTCCGGATTTTCCTCATCGGTCGACGAGAGGGTGTAGCGACCCCGAACCTCGAGGGTCATCGTCGCGAAGAAGGTGCGATAGTTCGCGACCGCTATCATGTAGATGCTCGTGCGACCCTGCGACTCAAGCGTGGTACGCAGCACCGGATGATCGCCGGTGGTGGTGTCTATCGTCGCGACACGCTCGTCGAGCACGCCGATTGTCACGTTCGACGGAACGACGTTTGTCGGGTCAAGTCCGAGACTGCTCAGCGCCGAAGCGTTCGCGGTGCGCCAGTGGTCGAGCATTATGTCCTCGATGTTGTCCACCGTGTTGCCCGCAACCGCGCGCACTATGTAGTTCTGACGCTGCTCCGCAAAGGAGAGCACCGTGATGTTCGCGAGCACCGACAGCGCGTTGCCGTGGTCATCGGTTCCGCTGAGCATCACGCGGGTGGTTACGCTCGACTGACCCTTGGAGGACAGACCGATGAGCTTGTAATCCTTGTCGCCGTCGCCCTCGCCGGGCGCGACGATCTTCGCGACCGTCTCGTCCTGGACGCGGAAGGTCTCGTTGAACAGCTGGAGCGTCGGCTCGTTCTTCTCCTCGCGGAGGAAGTCGAGCATCTTCTCGTAGAGGTTCTCGCTGTAAAGTCCGCCGCCGCTGACTACCGTTCCGAGGTCGTGGACTTCCTGCTCCGTCTGGGCGCTCTGCGAATTCTTGCCGTCACTGCTTATATCGTTTTCGTTCTTTTTATCGTCTCCAGTCAGAGCATCGTCATTTTTGTCAGTATCGCTGTCATTATCGTCGTTATTCGACTGAGCATCGTTCGAGCTGTTCGCGCCGTCGTTCGAGACGGTCGTCGGGAAGTAGTAGCCCGCGCCGTAGGTGTATATCGAGCTGTTCGCGGCGGTGGACACGCGGAAGTACGCGGTTATCGCGTCGTTCATGCCCAGCGTCGACTGCGCGTCGCTTTCGAGCTCGGTCGGGACGGTCACCTGATCGTCGGTCGCGCCGTCGTCGCTCACGGTCGACGCGTCGGCACCGTCGGTCGGCGCGGTTGCGTCGTCGCCGTGCGCGTCGTCGGTCGGCGCGGTTGCGTCGTCGCCGTGCGCGTCGTCGGTCGGCATGGTCGCATCGTCGGTCGGAGCGGTGCTCGGCGCAGCGCTCGGAGTCACGCTCGGCTCGGCGCTCGGCGCGGTCGAAGGCTCGGCACTCGGCTCGGTGCTGGGCACGGTGCTCGGCACAGGCTCGGTCGCCGTATCCTCATCATTGATATTCGCGAGTTCGTCCTCAAGCGCCTGAACCGCCAGACGCTCCTCGCCGCCGCGATTGCCGATAAGCTCCGACTCGTCCACCGGCTCGGTGCTCGGCTCGGTCGAAGGCTCGACACTCGGCTCGGTCGAAGGCTCGACACTCGGCTCAACCGAAGGCTCAGCGCTCGGCTCGACATTCGGAGTCACACTCGGAGTCACACTCGGTGCCGGAGTCGGAGCCTCGTTGTCACCGCCGAGCAGGTTGAGGTTCGGCGTGCTCTGCGTCGAGGTCGACGGCTTGTACAGACCGTTCTCGAAGTAGCTCAGGTCGTAGATGCTGTTCGCCTGGGTCAGGCCGCCCTGCCACAGCTCGTAGAGAAGCTGCTGCGTCTCGGGCGCCTCGTCCGCAACCGACAGCAGCGACGACTCGGTATTCGTGCTCGTCGTGCCGTTCGTCGTAGTATCATTGGTGCTCGTCGAAGCGTCCGACTTCGCGGGGAGGTTGCCCTCCTCGAAGTAGCTCAGGTCGTACACGCTGTTCTCCTGGGTCAGCGTGCCCTCCTGCCACATCTCATAGAGGAACTGCTGAACGTCCGGCGACTCGTCGGCTATCGACATCGAGCCCGCCTTCACGCTCTGCTCGCCGGTCGCGCTGTTCAGCAGTCCGTTCGACTGGCTCTGCGACGCCACCGTCGGACGCGCGCCGGTCCATATCACGTTGAACTTGCAGACTATCTGCGGCGGGGTGTCCTGCGTCGCGTCGACCACCGTGCTCGAAATTATCTCGAAGTCGAAGTCGTCGCTATAATCGTCGCCGTCGTATGCCGCGTCGATTATCATCTGGTTTGCCGGCGAGAGCTTCTCTATCGCGGACGCGCGGTAGCTTGCGCGCTCCTCCGCTCCCATTCCGTCTACATATATTAATGTACGCTCGTCCAGTTCGGACAGATACGGCGCGCTGAAGACGTTGACCCACGTCGGCACCAGCGACATATATTCCTCAAGGCTCAGCACGCCGAGATATTGCACGTCGGTCATCGTCGCGGTGTTCGACACCTTCAGCGCGTCCGCTCCGAAGCCGATGCTCGTCTTCTCCAGCTCGAGCGGCATCGCGATGTCCTCGCGCTCGTGCTCCGGCTCGATCGAAGGCGTGACGCTCGGTTCGACCGAAGGCGAGGGCGACGCGCTGACCGTCGGCTGCTCTGTCTCATCACTCGCGGACGCAGCGGGAACAGCCGTCGAAACCATCGACAGCACAGTAATAGCGGCGAGGAATCCGGATATGCCGCGTATTAACTTGTCCTTGAGCGTACCGCCAGGCTGCATACTCGCGTGTGCTTCCTTTCGCAAGTTTTCCACAACAGCTTCACAGTTTCGGTCAGGTTATCAACATCTTTCTACATCTTGTGATTACTGACTGTAAACTATGCAACATGTTGTGCATCGAACAGCTCTCGAACGTCATCTTGTGGTGAGAGCCCGAAAAAAGGGCATAGATATAGCTCAGAGTACCCTTCATTCTAGCCTATATTATGGCACATTCGCTCGAAAATTGCAACCCCTTTTTTACAGTTTTTGAGTGAATTTTTTCGTTTGTGACCTTCATGTGACCGTGTGTTTTTCGTAAGCAGGTCAACTATGCGTTATATACCCGCCTCAATTTACAAATTCACGATTTTTCCACAACATTTTTCGGTCTTTCAACATTCAAAAAGGTTTTCAAAAAAATTTTGCGGCAAGCCTAAACTCACCGCAAAAGTTACTTATCAAAGCATATTTCAGCACTTTTTGAGCAGATTCTTTCAGTCTCTTTTCAGCTCGATTACCCTCTGTATTCGAGCTTTCTATACATCGCGACGTGCGGGATGCCGACCTCCTCGAACCGCTCGCCCCGGTCGGCGTACCCGATGTGCCGGTAGAATCCCTCGGCGCTCTCCCGCGCGTGAAGGTATATCTCCTCAAACCCGCGCGCCGCAAGGCGTTTCTCGATAAGTTCCATCAGCAGCGCGCCCACGCCGATGCCCCGCCACTCCGGCTCTACGACCACCTGTCGGACGTGCGCGCGGTCGTCCTCCGGCGTAGCGCAGCCATAAGCAACCAGCCGCTCGCCGTCGAAGAAGCCGAAGTGCAGGTCGTCGACCTCGCGCGCAAGCGGATCGTCGTGGATGCTCAGCCCCAGCGGACGGCGAAGCTCGCGGTCGCGCAGCTCGAGCGCCTGTCTGTACCGCTCACTGCCGTACTCGATGGCGCGCGGGACAAGCCGCAGGTAGGGCGTCAAGTGCCGAGTGTCGTTTGTTATCTCTAGCGCGCGGCGGTCGTCGGGATCGTCGTCTATCGTCCGCCAGACGTGTATCGCGGTGTCGCCGCTGCGCACCAGAGTGCCGTCATTCGCGCCGAAAAACGCCTCGAACAGCCGGTTTATCATCCCGCCATGGCAGACTATCGCGATTCGGTCAAGCCCGCGCGCGTCGCCAAGTATCTGCGACATCGCCAGCCGTCCGCGCTCGCCGAACGCCTCCTCGCTCTCCTGACCGTAGACGCTCTCGCTGCGCGGCACGCGCACACGCGGGAATCGCGCGTCCGCCTCCTCAAACGTAAGCCCCGCAAGCTGTCCGTTGTCGTGCTCGCACAGCTCGGGCATCTCGACGACCTCCACGCCGCCGCATGCCTTATATATGGCGTTCGCCGTCTCGCCCGCGCGGCGCAGCGTCGACGTGTATATCCTTTGCGGCGCAAAGCTCTCGGCTATCCGCGCGGCGCACGCGTCCGCCTGCATCCGACCGCGCCGCGTCAGCGGAGTGTCCAGCCGTCCCTCGTGAACGCCGTACAGGTCGGCTTCGCTCTCGCCGTGCCGCACAACGATTATCCGCATTATTCGTCCACTTTCCCGTCGGTTTCGACGTCAGTTTCGCTCGATTTGCCAACTTCTCCGAATTGTTCGCGTCGATAGATGTGGTTCAGCCTGCGCAGCCAAGACGCGGGTATCGCCGAAAGCTGCTCGTCGGTCACGCGGAACAGCCACATTCCCTCGGACACGCCCGGCGTGTTCATCCGACAGTCCTTGCCGTAGCCGAGCAGATCCTGGACAGGCATTATCACCACGTCGGCGACGCTTGCCATAAGCTCGCGCAGCACCGCACGGACACCCTCGCCCAGGTCGTCGCCGCTATATCCACAGTAGTCGAGGAATATCCGCTTCGCGTTCGGCTCAAGCTCGTACAGATAGCCGAGCAGCGTGTTGTTGTCGTGCGTTCCGCTGTACGCCACGCAGTTTCCCACGTAGGTGTGCGGCTGATGGGTGCTCTCATAGTCGCCCATAAAGCCGAACTGTATCACCCGCATCCCCGGAAGCCCGCTGTAATCGAGCAGCTCGACCACATCGGCGCTGATGTCGCCCAGATCCTCGGCGATGACCTCGCAGCCGCAGTCCCTCGCGACGCGGTTCACCATGTCCGCGAACGGCTTGCCGGGGCCTATCTCCCACTTGCCCTCCTTGGCGCTCGCTGCCTTCGCGGGTATCGACCAGTATGTCGAGAAGCCTCGGAAGTGATCGATGCGCACCGCGTCGAACCACTCGAACACGCCGCGAAGCCGCTCCTCCCACCACTTAAAGCCGTCCGCCTCCATCTTCTTCCAGTCGTATATCGGGTTGCCCCAAAGCTGACCGTCCTCGCTGAAGTAGTCGGGAGGGCAGCCCGCGACCGCGCTCGGCTCGCCGTTTTCGTCCACCAGGAACTGCTCGCGGTTAGCCCACACGTCCGCCGAGTCGGTGTCGACGTAAATCGGGATGTCACCGATGACTTTTATGCCGTTTTTGTGCGCATAAGCCTTGATTTCCGCCCACTGGCGCGCAAATTCGTACTCTATCCACTGCCACTCGCGCTCGCTCTTTTGTGAATACTCGCTCGTCGTCCACTCGGTCCAGATGACGTTGCCGTTAGCCTCCTTGGTTGCGATGTATTTGCAAAATTTCGCGATTTGAGGGTGAGTTTGTGTAAATTCGGCGACACTTTCCGCGATTTCGTGTTTTTCGAGCGCGCGCTCGGCGGCGGTCTTCAGCAGCGGCAGACGGCTCACGTTTATCCGCTCGAACTCAGCCGAATAGGGCTGCGACTGGCGCTCGCCGTCCCGCTCAGCCGCGGTTATCAGACCGTTCTCGAACAGTATGTCCAGGTCGATGAACAGCGGATTTCCCGCAAACGCGCTCACCGACTTGTACGGCGAGTTCGCGATGTCGGGTATCACGAACGGCAGCACCTGCCAGTACCGAAACCCGCACTCCTTCATCCTGTCTATCGCCGTCTTCGCACCCTCTCCGAAGCTGCCGCAGCCGTAGTCGCTCGGCAGGCTGGATATGTGCAGCAGTATTCCGCTTCCTCTCTCCATCGAAAAACCTCCAAACAGTGTATTTTTACGCGTCGCCCAGCGCCGCCGGTATGTACGCGCTTATGCCCCTTATCATCATCTCGAGCGGCAGCGACGGCTCGCCCTTGCCGCGTCTCGTCGCCTGCTCGGTCTCGAACGGTATGTGTATGAACCCGCACTTCATGCCGCCGAATCCCTCCGACGCGGCGCTCTCGATGACCCTCTGCGTCTCCGCGCCTATCGCCGTGCGCTCGTCGGACAGCCCATAGCACCGGCCGTCGCCCGCGCGCTGAATACAAAGCGCCGTGTACATCACCGCGTTGCAGACATATCCGCCCGCGTCGTAGCTCTGACGCGCGGGTATTCCCGCCGCCGCTATCGCCTCTATCCCGCGGCGCAGGTCGAGATTCGTGAAATATCCGTCCTCGCCGAAGGGCAGCAGTTTCAAACCGTCGCACACTTCGCCCGCGCCGTCGGGCGACGGAGTGTGCGCCATGTTTATCGCCACCGTCTCGGGGGTTATCGCGCCGCGTCCGCCCGCCTGTCCTATGCTTATCACCGCGTCGGGACGCAGCTCGGCTATCGCCTCCGCAAGCTCTCTCGCCGCGCGGTCGTACTCAACCGGCAGTCTCCGCGCGATTATCTCATGCCCGCCGAGCACCTTCGGCAGACGGCTCGCCGCCTCCCACGACGGATTTGTCGGCTCTCCGCCGAACGGCTCGAATCCGGTCACCAGCACCCTCATTTTCTACCCCCTAGCTCACTCGATATGTCCGCGCGAGTCCGCCCTCCGACGTCTCGCGGTAGGCAGCCGCCATGTCCTTGCCGGTCTGGTACATCGTCTCCACCACCGTGTCAAACGATATTTTGCGCGTGCTCGTCAGGAAGTTCGCAAGGCTGAACGCGTTTATCGCGCGCATGGCAGCCACCGCGTTCCGCTCGATGCAGGGTATCTGCACGAGTCCGCCTATCGGGTCGCAGGTAAGCCCGAGGTGGTGCTCCATCGCCACCTCCGCCGCGTACTCTATCTCCTCGATGCCCATGCCGTGCAGCTCGCAGAGCGCCGCCGACGCCATCGAGCACGCCGTGCCTATCTCCGCCTGACATCCGCACTCCGCGCCGCTTATCGACGCGTTCTGCTTTATCACAAGCCCGATCACCCCCGCCGTCGCGAGCGCGCGGACTATCTCGTCCTCGCCGAAGCCCTTTGTCTGCTGCATATACTTGAGCACCGCCGGAAGCACGCCGCTCGCGCCGCAGGTGGGCGCGGTCACAACGTCGCCCGACGCGGCGTTCTGCTCGCTGACGGCAAACGCGAACGCGCACACCATGCGGTTCTCGCGCGTCTGCGCCGTCTCGTCGATGTGCCGCTGGCGATAGAGATAGCGCGCCTTTCGCTGCGTTCCCGCGCCGCCGGGCAGCTCTCCCTCCGCCTTGAGCCCCGCGTCTATCGCCTGCTCCATCGCGCGCCACACCTCGGCGAGGTAGTCGTATATCCCCGGCTCGAACCGCTCGACATATTCGCAGAGCCGTATGTCGTTGTCGGCGCAGTATTTCGCAATTTCACTGAAGTTTTTGTGCGGATAGACCTCCTCCGGCTCCTCAAAGCCCTGACCCTCGTAGCGCACCGAGCCTCCGCCTATCGACCACGCGCGGACGCGTTTTATGAGCGTCTCCCCCTCGGACACCTCGAAGTCCATCATGTTCGGGTGCTCTACGGTCGGCGTGTCGTGATCGAACACCACCTCGCACTCGACCGGAGCGAACGCGTCTATCAGCGCGCGGTCGGTCATGTGACCGCGTCCTGTCGCCGCCAGCGAGCCGTAGAGCGTAACGCGATATTTCGTCGCGTTCGGGTGCTCGGCGGCTATCTCGTGCGCCGCGCGGCTCGGTCCCATCGTGTGGCTGGACGACGGCCCGCGCCCTATCTTGTACAGTTCTCGGAGCGATTGCATACTGTCTCTGCCTCCCAAAACAAAAAGTATATATCTAAAAATTTATGACAAATAGTTTTCTGCTTTACGCAGTCCCGCGAGCGCGCTGTTCACCTCGCCGACCGCAAACTCCATCGTGCGGCGCTGCTCTGCCGCCATGATCTTCGCCATCTCGCGCGCCCGCTCGGTGTACATCTTCTCGGCGACGCGGGCGAGTTTCCAGCAGTACTCCTGCATGACCGACTCGGGAGCGTCGGCGCGGAAGTCGACCATGCCGTCGGCGTTCAGCGTGTAGTACGGCTCGCCCGTGTGAGCCTTGTAGGACACCGTGCGGAACAGACCCATCATGCCGCATGCGTCCAGTTTGTCCGCGTCGAACAGTATCTGCGCCTCAATCGACTCGGCGCGTCCGCCGGTGCGGTAGCGGTGCGAGCGTATCGCCGTGCGCACCTTCTCCGCAAACTCGGACGGATACCCCTTGGACACAAGCCAGTCGCGCGCCATGTCCGCTCCCACCGCCGCGTGGTCGAGCGACGGCTCTCGGAACTGCGCCGCGCGTCCGATGTCGTGCAGCAGGCAGGCGGTGACAAGCAGGTCGCGGTCGACCGACGGCTCGCTCTCGGCAATCGTCATCGCGTAGCCGAGCACCCGCAGGACGTGTTCGCGGTCGTGCGCCGCGTCGCTCATGCACTCGTCCATATACGCCATTATCTCGCCGTACTTCTCCTTCGTCATCCCGCCGCCCCCTTTTTTTCATTCCCTCCCATTATACCACAGACATCCGCTTTTTGCGATAGAAAAAAGAGCCTTTCGGCTCTTTTTTACTTCCCTATCCTGCCGTCGGCAAGCCGTATCGTCCGCCCCGCCCGCGCCGCGACCTCCGGGTCGTGCGTTATCAGCAGTACCGTCGCGCCGCGTCGATTCAGCTCGCAGAGCGTGTCCATCACAACGGTCGCGCTGCGTCGGTCGAGGTTTCCGGTCGGCTCGTCGGCGAGTATCAGCGACGGATGGGTCACAAGCGCGCGCGCTATCGCCACACGCTGCTGCTGTCCTCCGCTCAGCTCGTGCGGACGGTGGGTCATCCTCCGCTCAAGCCCCACCTCGCGAAGCGCCTCCGCCGCCTTCTCCCGACGCGCCGACGGCGTCTCGCCGCGAATTATCAGCGGCATCTCCACGTTCTCGAGCGCGGTCATCCGCCCGAGCAGGTTGAAGTCCTGAAACACAAAGCCTATCCTGCTTCCGCGAAGGCTCGCAAGCTCGGACGCGCTCATCCTGCCGACGTCGCGTCCGTCGAACAGATAGCTCCCGCTGCTCGGACGGTCGAGACAGCCGACGATGTTCATAAGCGTCGACTTTCCGCTGCCGCTCGAGCCTATCACCGCCAGAAACTCGCCGTCGCGCATGCCGAGGCTCACGCCGCGCAGCGCGTCCACCCCGCCGCTCGACAGTCGGTACCGCTTGGACACGTTTTTCAGCTCGATAAGTATGGCGTCCACCCCCCATGCTCTATTCTGCCGCACACTCCATAAAGTATTCTTCGCGGTTATCTGTACGCCGCGCATACACGATATAGTGTGCGCGTTTTCGCGGAAAAAATTCGCGAAAATTTTCCGAACAACCGTTTGACAAACGAATGTTTGTGTGCTATACTATAACCACAAACGGAACATCCATTCGAGAGGTAGGTCACTATGGCGCTCGACCTGATGGAAAAACTGAAGATTCTCGGCAACGCCGCGAAGTACGACGCGTCCTGCTCGTCGAGCGGCTCGGCGCGCGCGGGAAAGGACGGCTTCGGCGACGCTGCGATGTGCGGCATCTGCCACACCTGGGCGGCGGACGGTCGGTGCGTGAGCCTGCTCAAAGTCTTGCAGTCCAACGCCTGCATGTACAACTGCGCCTACTGCATCAACCGCGCCACCTCAAACTGTCCGCGCGCCACCTTCTCGCCCGACGAGCTTGCCGACCTGACCGTCGAGTTCTACCGCCGCAACTACATCGAGGGGCTGTTTCTCAGCTCGGGTGTCTACCGCAGCCCCGACTACACGATGGAGCTGATGACCAAGACGCTCGAGCTGCTGCGCCACAAGCACAAATTCTACGGCTACATCCACCTGAAGGTGATACCCGGCGCGTCCCCCGAGGCGATACACGCGGCAGGGCTGCTCGCCGACCGGCTGTCGGTCAACATCGAGCTTCCCAGCCAGGAGTCGCTGAAACTGCTCGCTCCGCAAAAGGAGAAGGCGGGTCTCGTCCGACCGATGCGCAACATCCGCGCGCTGAAAACGCAGAACGCGGAGGAGCGGCGGCTGTTCCGCCACGCGCCCACCTTCGCGCCGGCGGGTCAGACGACCCAGATGATAGTCGGCGCGACAGGCGAGAGCGATTTGGACATCTTGCGGCTGTCAAAGGGGCTGTATTCGTCGTTTGAGATGAAAAGAGTGTACTTTTCGGCGTATCTTCCGGTCGGAAGCCACCCGATGCTTCCCGGTCGGGACAAGCCCGCGCCGCTGCTGCGCGAACACCGTCTCTACCAGGCGGACTGGCTGATGCGCTTCTACCGCTTCGACGCGGAGGAGATCCTCGACCGCGCGAACGCCGACAACCTGGACACCGCCGTCGACCCGAAGTGCGCGTGGGCGCTCAACCACCCCGAGTTCTTCCCGGTCGAGATAAACACCGCCGACTACGACCTGCTGCTCCGCATACCCGGCATCGGCGTGAAGTCGGCACAGCGCATCGTCCGCGCGCGGCGGCTCGCACCCGTCCACCTCGAGGATCTGCGCAAGATGGGCGTCGTGGTCAAGCGCGCGCAGTACTTCCTCACCGCGAACGGTCGCTACGGAGGAAGCGCGCCGCCGGACAGCCCGATGCTTCACGAGATACTCTCCGAGCGCCGCGCGTTCCCGCAGATGTCGCTGTTCGGCGATCCGAACATCCCGGCGCTTCCGGCGGGACTGACCCTCTCCGACTCGACCGCCGCGGTGCTTCCGCTGCTGGCGATGAGTCCGGTTGAAGGATAAAAAGATGTATAAACTACAAATACAATTAGTTGAATCATCACTGAAATATACTGATTATTATGAGATACATCTACGACAATTCATATGAGGGACTGCTCAGCGCCGTCTACGAGGTGTTCGCCTTCTGCGACAAGAACGCCGAGATCGTCGCCGCGCGCGACCTCGCCGGTCCGTCGCTGTACGAGACCCGCGAGACGCCCACCGACGAGGCGCACGCCTCGAGCGTGTCCGACTGGCTGGAGCACCTGGGGCCCAACGTATCCGGAGCGTTCTACATCGCGTGGCTCAGCCGCGAGGATGGCATCGACGACCTGATACTCGCGGTCATGCGCATCGCGAAGAAGCACAAGTGCGACCCGTTCGCGCTGCGGCAGTACCGGCAGGTCTGCGAGCTGGACGGCGCGCGGCGGCGTGTCGGCAACGAGGCGCATCGGATGCTGCAATTCGTGCGGTTTGTCAAGCTGGAGGAGCGGGTCTACGCCGCCGACATCCGCACCGACTACGACGTGCTCCAGCTCATCGGCGAGCACTTCCACCGACGGTTCCGCGACGTGGCGTTCATGATACGCGACGTCGAGCGCCGCCGCGCGATACTCTCCAACCCGAAGGAGTGGTACATCGCCGAGCTGCCCGACTACAACCCGCCGATAAAGGGCGACGACAAGTATGAGCAGCTGTGGCGCGAGTATTTCAAGACTATCGCCATCGAACAGCGGGTGAATCTGCGGCTTCAGCAGCAGTTCGTGCCCAAGAAGTACCGCTCGACCATGACCGAGTTCCAGTCGGACGAGCCGGCGTAGTCGACAAAACACCGCGCAGACCGATATGGTCTACGCGGTGTTTTACTGCTTGTCTCTCTATCCGACCGTACTGCCCTACGCTCTGGTGAGGTTTTTGATCCAGTTGAAGCTGTTGACCTTGAAGTACGCCACGAAACATTTCAAAATCTCATCGGATTTCAGGCATATGTACACCACCCAAGGGGGTGCGTGGAACACGTGCAGGGCTATGAGGGCGCTGGGAATGACAACGCACCAGATAAAAATGGTGTCGTTGATGAACACAAACTTGGTGTCGCCGCCCGCCTTGACTAGGCTCATCAGGGAGTGTCCCTGGTAGCAGGTGCCTATCAGTGAAACCGCCTGTATCGTCAGGAACTGCAAAGCCATCTTCTCGCCCTCGGGAGTGAGGTTGTACAGCGAGACGAAGAAGCGCCGGAGCAGCAGAACCAGAATGCAGTAGAACACCCCCAGGCATAGATACATAATCTGAACAACGCGGGCATGGTTCTTTACGCGCTCTATCTCTCCGGCGCCCACCATCTTTCCGGTGAGAACGCCGATGGCGCCGGACAGGGCAAACAGCATCACGCTTATCATTTGGAACATCATCGAGCAGATGCTCACGGCGGAGGTGGCGGCAGAACCCATGCTGCCGATGATGCTGCTCTGGACAGCCACGTTCAGCGCCCATACCACCTGACCGGCGATGACCGGTGCGCCGTATTTGCCAAAGTCCCGCAAAAGCTCTCTGTCCATCGGCAGCAGCTCGCGGAGCTTCAGTGCAAGCCGTTTGTCTTTTACAAACACATAGAACGCCACGACCGCAAACTCGATCGCGCGGGAGATGAGCGTGGCAACAGCCGCACCGGCAACGCCCATCTTCGGCAGACCCAGCTTTCCGAAAATCAGCAGATAGTTCAGCACGACGTTGACGGAGAGGGATATGGAGGACGAATACATGCCTATCTTCACATATTCCACGCTCTTCATCGCCGTTATCAGCAGCTGGGATGCGGCAAAGAGCACATAGGACCAGCAGACATATTTCAGATATGAAAGCCCCTGCTCAATGGTGGCGGCGTCCTTTGTAAAAATCCCCAGAACAAAGCGCGGAGCCGCGGCGGCGACGATGGTGAAAATCAGCGCCAGCCCGATGGCGACCTTAACGGCAATTGCGAAGATGCGCTTAATGCGAACCGTGTCCTTTCTTCCCCAATACTGGGCAGCCATGACCAGCATGGCGCTGTCCACGCCCACAACGACAGTCTGCAAAAAGGACTGGGGCTGGTTGCCCAGATAAACGCCGGAAATCGCACCCTCGCCCAGAGACCCTACCATCAGATTGTCGGCAAAGCCAACGGAAAACGTGATAAGGTTTTGCAGCATCAGCGGTACAGCCAGAGTCAAAAGCGTTTTGAAGAAACCTTTTTCCGGGCGGGGGAGGCGCATATACAACACCCTTCCTATTTAATTCTTTAGTGGAATTGCTCAAAAATCACGCGCTTTCCGGTTAGTGTTTTAATAAATCTAATATAGCATCCCCTCTTTGGAAAGTCAAGGGAAATCCAGGTGATTTTACAAACGCAAAAAAGAGGACGGCTGAATGCCATCCTCTATCCGTGGTGGAGATAAGCGGGATCGAACACGCCAACGAGGCTCCGCTTCGCCGGCGTGGCTGACCGATTAAATGGCAAGAGGTCAGCGGTTCTCTCCGACCTCCCTATCGCAAAAAACAGCCATCCTTTCGGATGACTGCTTTTTTGTGGTGGAGATAAGCGGGATCGAACACGCCAACGAAGCTCCGCTTCGCCGGCGTGGCTGACCGATTAAATGGCAAGAGGTCAGCGGTTCTCTCCGACCTCCCTATCACAAAAAAACAGCCATCCTTTCGGATGACTGCTTTTTGTGGTGGAGATAAGCGGGATCGAACCGCTGACCTCTTGACTGCCAGTCAAGCGCTCTCCCAGCTGAGCTATACCCCCATACACAGCTTAGATATTTTACCCCAAACCGCGCGGTTTGTCAAGCCCCTCCGCCGAAAATTTTCACGCTTCTAAATGAAACCCACCCCTTGACAACCTAACGACCGTTAGTTATAATCTATCTAACGACTGTTAGATACGGAGGTTTTTATGGGCGGCACAAGACAAAAAATATTGGATGTTTCGTTGGACCTTTTTTCACAGAGAGGCTATTCGGCTGTGTCGATCAGGGACATCTGCGCTCAGGTAAGCATCAAAGAAAGTTCAATCTATTACCATTTCAAAAACAAACAGGCGATTTTCGACGAGCTATTGTGTCAGTTTGAAGAAAAAGCAGGCGCGTTGACCGCGCAGTTGGAGGAGGCTCTCAAAGCCGGCGATCTCCCGCTTGCAGTTGGTTCCTTTCAGACCGTTTGCGACCACTATTTTGAAGAATACCTTATGGATGATTTTTGCAACAAAGTGATGAGATTGCTCCTGATTGAACAATTTAGCAGCGAAGAAGCGCGCAAAAAGTACGACTATTGGCTGTTTGAAAAACCACTCGGATTTCAGTGCTCCGTCTTTTCCGTTTTGGCAAATTCGGGCGCGATAAAGGGCAGGGACTGCGAGTACATAGCCGTTAAATTCTACGCCCCCATCTATCTTTTCGCTCAAAGGTGGTTGTTCGGCGGCGAGCTGTCCGAGGAAAACAGGACTGCTTTCCGCACAGCCGCCGACCGCCATATCCGAGAATTTTTCAGCGAAATAGGAGCATAACAATGGCAAACATAGTTATTACAGGCGCGAATCAGGGAATAGGTTACTTCTTTGTGAAGAAGGCATTGAGCGACGGGCACACGGTCACTGTGCTGGACATCGAGACGGACAACCTCGAAAAACTCAAGGCGGATCATGCCGGGCTGTCTTACTATGCGGTCGATGTCCGAAGCTCCGAGCAGATGAGCGCCGCCATATCCGACAGTGCTTCAAAATCGAGGCGAATAGATATAGCGATACATAATGCCTGCTATTGTCCATTTGAAAGGGAAAAACTTACCGAACTCGAAACATATGGAGAGGTTTTCGATGTCAACTACTACGGTGCGCTGCGGCTGGTAAAGTGCGTCGTCCCGTATATGCAGGCGCAAAAGAGCGGCAAAATCATATTTACAAGCTCGGGCGTCGGTGTAACGGGGTTCGTCGGAGTATCTCCGTATGCCTCGTCAAAGGGGGCGCTGGAGTCTCTGGCAAAATGTCTCGGACTTGAGTACGCGCAGGACGGAATTTCATTCCATATCATTCATCCGCCGCTGACCCGGACAAAGTCGTCCTCTCCGCTTCCCGTCCCCGATGAATTCAAGGTGGACCCGCAAGCGGTCGGGTACGGGCTTGCCAAACGTGTCTTTTCCAAGCGATTTATTATATGCCACAGCGTCGGGCAGAAGGTTCAGACGCTCTGCTGCTATCTGTTTCCCGTTAAAATGGGCAGGCTGCTCTCCAAAATGACGATGAACTGCGCCGAAAAATCCGGCACGCCCGAATAGAGCGGCGGCTATTCCTCAGACCCGCTTTTGAGTTTGGACAATAACGCTACCGTCTCGACGTGCTCGGTCCCCGGGAACATGTCCACCGGCTGCGCGGCGTCGACGCGGTATCCGTTCTCTCCCAACACTTTTACGTCGCGCGCGAGCGTCGCGGGGTCGCAGCTGACGTACACTATCCGCTCCGCTCCGATGGCTGCCACCGCAGCCCGCGCGCGGTCGTCCAACCCCTTCCGCGGAGGGTCGACCACCACCACGTCGAAGTCGCCGCCGCGCGAGGCTATCTCCCCCGCGTCCGCGCAGATGAACTCCACGTTATCAATTCGATTGTTTTTCGCCGAAATCTTCGCGTTTTCCACCGCTTCGGGTACAATTTCGCACGCCGTCACCCTCGATGCAATCCGCGCGAGCGCGAGCGTCAGCGTGCCGATGCCGCAGTACAATTCGAGAACTTTTCCAGCCGAACAGTCGGCAAATTCGCACGCTTTGTCGTAAAGCCGCTCCGCCTGGGCGCGATTTGTCTGGAAGAACGAAAACGGCGAGATCTCGAACTCCGCGCCGCATATCTCCTCGCGAAGCGTCGGCGCACCGAACAGCGTCCGCAGCTTTCCGGACAGTATCACGTTGTCGCTTCGCGGGTTTACGCAGAGGGTCAAACTCACCATTTCGGGCAGCTTTTCGCGCATAAATTCGACAAATCCAGCCGATTTTCCGCACTTATCGTCGCGGGAGACCACGCATAGCTGGCACTCGCCGCGCGAGTTTCCGCGCCACATCAGCCATCGCAGCCCGCCCAGGTCGAACAGTCCGTCCACCTCGACGAGCGCCCGCGCCGCGCGGTCGGCGGACTCGGGGAGGCTCAGGCAGCGGTCGCAGCCGACGATGTCGTTCGACCGGCGGCGGAAAAATCCCGCGCGAAGCCGACCGTCCGCGCCGCGCTCAAGCTGATATGTCGCCTTGTTGCGGAGCGCGTCCGGCGCATTGCGACCGCTCACGCCGAGCACCGGCGGCAGCTCGAGCTTCACCCCGCCGATGCGCTCGAGCGCGTCGGACACCCGTCCCCGCTTGAACTCCAGCTCGGCGGCGTAGCTCATGTGGCGGGTCGCGCAGCCGCCGCACTTCCCGAACGCTTGGCAGTCGGGGTCGACGCGCAGCGCGCTCGGCTCGATGATACGCTCTATCCGCGCGAACGCGTGCGTCTTCGCGACCTTCAAAATCCGCACGACGCAGCGGTCTCCGGGCACGCCGAACGCGACGAACACGACCTGTCCGTCTACATGCGCTATTCCCCCGCCGTCCGAGGAAAAAGCCTCTATTTCAACCTCAAAAAGTTCGTTTTTAGTCATTGAACAGCCACTCCGCCGGCGTGCCGACGAGCTTATCCTTCGACACAAAGAAGGTCTGCGGCCCCGCGGCGTACGGTCCCAACTCATATTCTCCAAAGTAAGCGTTCACGCCGTTTGGCGCAAGCGCGAACTTGGCGGTGTCGAAGTTCTGCCAAATGAGCTCCTCCATGTCCTCGTCGATGTACAGCTCGTCGCGCTCCAACGCCTGCGCCGCAACGTCCTTAACTATCGAGTCCCAGAACGCCTTCTTGTCGCCGGGGTACTCCTCCTGCTTGCCGATGTCGAACAGATCGGCGACGACTATCGGGTACTGGTCGTCCGCCGCGAAGGTGAGGCAGAAGCGCTTTGTCGACGGATGCGTCCCGCCGCTGTACTCCTCGAGCGTCATCACCACCGACGCGGCGTTGTCGCTCAGGTATGTCGTCTCATAGCTCGTCTCCGCCCAGCACTCGCTGCCCTCGAGCAGTCCGTCCGCTATGTCCTGCATCACCCACTCGCAGAGCTCGGTGCAGTCGTAGCGAAGCCCGGTGTCCTCGCATATCACCTGCGGATAGACCAGGTCGAGCCGCGCGTCGGTGTCGATGTCCGCCAGGTAGCTCACGCTCTCCACGCGGATGCGCGGCGCGGCGGCGATCAGACCGTCCGACGGCTCGGCGCTCGGCTCGACCGAAGGCTCGGTGCTCGGCTCGGTCGACGGCTCGACGCTTATCGAAGGCTCGGCGCTCGGCTCGACCGACGGCGTGTCCTTGTCCCCGCAGGCGGCGAAGAATATGGCAACGCATATCGCGATTACTATCAGTATTTTTCGCTTCATATATCACACCTCGTAGCTTGATTTTTCTCGGTGAAAGCTCTCTCTTTCAACCTACATTCTACCACAGTCGGGGGACGGGCGCAAGCCGCGCAAAAATTTTTCAAAAATCCCGACTTTTCTCTCGAAAATCGAATATGGCTGTGTTATAATAGGTTCAGAATATTCTGCCCGCGAAAGCCGGCATGAAGATATTTACTTCCCGGAAGGAGACTTAATCTATGGCACGAGACATAGGCATGGATCTCGGTACAGCGAGTGTGCTGATATTCGTCAAAGGCAAGGGAGTCGTTCTGCGCGAGCCGTCGGTCGTCGCGCTGGACAAGAACACCGGACGGCTGCTGAAGGTGGGCGACGAGGCGCAGAAGATGCTCGGACGCACGCCGGGCAACATCGTCGCGATACGCCCGCTTCGCGAGGGCGTCATCTCCGACTACGACATGACCGAGCGGATGATACGCGAGTTTCTCAAGAAGCTCACCGGCTTCCGCCTGTTCAAGCCGCGCCTGATAATCTGCGTACCGTCGGGCATAACCGAGGTCGAGGAGCGCGCGGTCATCGACGCCGGCATCCAGGCGGGCGCGCGCCGCGTCTACCTCATCGAGGAGCCGGTCGCGGCGGCTATCGGCGCGGGCATCGACATCGCGAAGCCGGACGGTCACATGGTGGTCGACATCGGCGGCGGCACGACCGACATAGCGGTCATATCGCTCAGCGGCATCGTCGAGAGCACGTCGATAAAGGTCGCGGGTGACCTGTTCGACGAGGCGGTGGTCAAGTACATCCGCCGCAAGCACAACGTGCTGGTCGGCGACCGCACCGCCGAGGAGCTGAAGATACGCATAGGCTGCGTCTATCCGCGCGAGGAGGAGCTTGAGGCGGAGGTCAAGGGTCGCGACCTTATGACCGGACTTCCGCGCGTGTTCACCGTCACCTCGAACGAGATGCTCGAGGCGTTCGACGAGGTGTCCAGCCGCATCGTCGAGGCGATACACTCGGTTCTCGAGCGCACGCCGCCCGAGCTGGTCGCCGACATATCCACTAACGGCATAATCATGACCGGCGGCGGCAGCCTTGTCTACGGCTTCGACAAGCTCATCGAGGAGAAGACCGGCATCGAGACGCACGTCGCCGACGACGCGATAAGCTGCGTCGCGTTCGGCACCGGCAAGAGCCTGGACTGGATAAGCGACATGCAGGACGGCACGATGAACCTGTCCCGCCGCAAGCAGATGAACTGATGGACTTTTCCACCTCCACCGCGGTCTGCTACACCGGACACCGCCTAATACCCGAGCGCGACCGCGAGCTTCTGTGGACGGCGACGCTCGGACACACCCAGGCGCTCTACGCGCGCGGCTACCGCACCTTCATCGCCGGCGGGGCGATCGGGTTCGACATGCTCGCGGCGCAGGTCGTGTGCGAGCTGAAGCTCACCTGCCCCGACATGAAGCTGGTGCTCGCGCTCCCCTTTCGCGGTCACGACTCGAAGTTCTCGGTCGGCGACAAGCATCAGCTCGCCGAGCTTATCGAGCTTGCGGACGACGTGGTGACGTTGCACGAGCACTACTCGGCGGGGGTCTACGCGGCGCGCAACCGATGGATGGTCGAGCACGCGAGCGTGTGCGTGTGCTATCTGCTAAGGGACGGACGGAGCGGCACATCGCAGACGGTGGAGATGGCGCGAAACCGCGGGCTGCAAATCGTGAACGTGGCGTGAGGGAAAAGCGAACCCTCGAAAAACGAACACAAAAAGACGAGCCTTTCGGCTCGTCTTTTTCATACCTATTCGTAGGGGTTTTGCAGGCTGTCCGAATACCGAAACTGCGCTATCGCCCGCTCAGTCACGTCATATCCGACGTCACGGTCGGTCGCGAACACCCAGATTCGCGGCCACTCATCGGCACGAAACGCGTTGGTCACCACCAGCCAGTCCATGTCCTCGCCGACCGCCACGCAACATCTGCCGTATAGGTCCCTCGTCGCGGCGTAGGTGTTTTCGCAGACCCACGCGTCCCGCTCCCACATCGTGCGCACCGTCGCTATCTCCTCGGTCGATCTTTGGGTGTAGCGAGCGTGTCCCATATTCAGCCACTCTATTCGCGTATCGCCGTCGAACACTTCCACCGTGCCTGAGATTCCTTTCTCCCATGGGTAGATATAGTCGTGTGTCTTTACTTTCGCCTCGACGCGCAGCTCGCGGATACCGCCTTCGGTAATCTCGTAGCCGTCCATATTGAGCTTATGCGACTTGGAGAAGTCGAAGAAGAACACAAACAGCACCGCGGCGATAATCGCCACAATCGTCGACGCAATCGCGGCAAATCGGATATTCTTGCCGCGCTCGCTCAGCGCCATCGGGACACCTCCCTCACATCCGCAGGCTGTCGTCCTCGTCTATCCAGTCCTTCTGGACGTCCACGACCGAATACTCGGTCTCGCTCTCGCGGATGTACACCCGCTTGATACCCGCGTTTATCACCAGACGGCGGCACATCGAGCAGCTGGTTCTGCCGCTCAGCAGCTCGCCGGTCTTGGCGTCCCGCGCCGCGAGGTAGAGTTCCGCGCCGAGCATGTCCCGCCGCTCAGCCGAGATTATCGCGTTCGCCTCGGCGTGCACCGAGCGGCAGAGCTCATAGCGCTCGCCCGACGGGATGTTGTTCATCTCGCGGTAGCAGCCGCCGATGTCCGAGCAGTTCTTGCGTCCGCGCGGCGCGCCGTTGTAGCCTGTCGACACTATCTCGTCGTCGCGCACGATTATCGCGCCGTAGTGGATGCGAAGGCAGGTGCTGCGCTCGCAGACGGTGTCCGCTATGTCGAGATAGTAGTTTATCTTGTCTCTGCGCTCCATCGGGCACCTCACTTCTTGATTATGATGTTCGCGGTGAATCTGCCGTCGGCGCTCATCTCGCCGTAGAGGGTCACGGCGTCCTCCGCCTCAAGCTCGTCAAAGCTCGACTTGACCGCGCCGCCATTTGAGAACACGCTCGCGCTGTACGGCACGTCGACGTTCATCTGGCTGCCGTTATCCAGCGTGACAAGCATCTCGCGCAGCGCGCCGTTTATGAACGCTATCGTTCCCTCGTACTGACCGCTGGTGGTCGCCGCGCCGGTGACCGATATCGCGACTATCTCGCTTCCGCCGAGCGTCACCGCGACCTTCATGCCCTGGATAGCCGAGACGGTGGTCGCCGTCTCGCCCGAAAGTATCTCGGCGGTGGGCGACAGCGGGTATCTGACCGTCTCGCCGGTCTCGTCCAGCTTGAGCGTCACCGTCGTGCCCGAACCGGTTATCGAAATGCCCTCCACCACCGCGTTGAAGTCAGCCTCCGCGACCGACGCCTCGATGTTGGTTATCTTGGAGTACTTCTCGAAGATCTTGAGGGTGTCGCCCTCGCGCAGCTTGTCGGCGGTTATCACGCGGTTTCCGCGCTTTATCTGCGGCATTTCGGCGGCGGCGAAGCTGTACTCGCGCGTCTCGCCGAGATCGCTCTCCACCGAGAAGCTTATCGTCTTGCCGTAGCTTATCGAGCGGAGCGTGCCCTCAAACTCGCTGCTGCCCTGATACGCCTCGATGCCGACGACCGTGTCGCCGTCGAAGGTGAGGGTCACGAACTGACCCGCCTCGAGGTCGCCTATCTTTATCTCCTTACCCTCGTAGCTGACCGCCACGTCCGCCGACATCTTGTATCCGTTCGTGCTGCCGGTGCGGGTGTCCTCGATGGTTATCGTGCGCGAGTTTGTGCGGATGTTCGTGCGGACAAATCCGCCCTGGACATACTTGCCCGCGCCGTCCACCACGACCTCGATAAGCTCGCCGGTGGTGTTGTCCACGCGCACGTCCAGCCGCTTGCCGATGTTCGCCGACGAACCGAGCGTCTTTACGTCCTTGGGAAGCTCGACTGCCGCGTCCTTCGCGAGCTTCACCTTGCGCTCGACGCCGTTGTGCGCCGCGACGGTGTACGTACCGTCGTCGTTTGCCGAGCGGAGGAACAGGCTCTCGGCGCGGCTGCCGCCCTCAAACTCGAGCGCAACCAGGCGTCCGCTCGGGTCGACCGTCGCGAGCACCGACTCGTAGCCCGCGTCCTCGTCGTAAAGCTCGCTGCCTCCGGTAATGCCGCCCACCGAGAACACGGTCGCGCGGTCGAGCGGAAGGGTCACGTTGCGCGTGCCGGTGTTGAAGGTCACGCTCTCGCCGTCGTACGAGCGAAGCTCGCCCGCATACTGCGTAGCGTCGCCGTCGTAGAGGCGCACCGCGAACACTCCCGCGGCGTTGGAGCAGACACGCGCCCAGCGTCCCGCCTCGATGTTCACCGCGCTCGCCTTGATGTTGTCCTCGTACACGCCGGCGGTGGAGGGTATGGCTATCTGCTCCTTCGCGCCGAACGCGTTCTCTATCGTCAGCGCCGAGTTCTCAAAGCCGACTACCTTGCCCGACTTCACGCCGTATACCGCGTAGTCGTAGACCTCGATTATCATCTCGTTCGCGTCGATATACTGCACCGCGCGGCTGAACATCGTCGCCGAGTCCTCGCGCTTTATCGTGTTCTTCGGGTTGAAGCGTATCAGCCCGTTGTCGAGCGAGCCGACGACAATGCCCATCGAGCTGAGCATCTTTACCGGAATGCGGTAGACGTCCGCTATGTCGGCGGCGTCGACGAAGTCAAGCTCGGAGGTGTCCCGCGGCAGACTGAGCTGCATCGCGCGGACGAGATACTCGCTGAACTCCTCGCGGGTGAGCGCTCCCGCCAGCTTGCCGCTCTGCTCGAGCGAGCGCAGCTCGTCGAGGGTGACGATGCCCGCCTTGACGCCCACGGCAAAGTCGCTGTGGAACCAGTTCTGCTTGCCGTTTACCGCGAAGTAGACCTCCGGTTCTATCTCCTTCGACGCGCGCTCGTAAACTTCCTCGTCAAACCCGCACATACGCACGCAGATGGATATCGCCTGCGCCGTGGTGAGCGGGTCGGTCGGATGGAACAGACCGTCGTCGTAGCCCTTGTACAGCCCAAGCTCGGTCATGTCCGCGATGTACGGCTCCGACCAGCGTCCCGCGACGTCGCTGAAGTTCGCTGCGGACACTGCGGGCGCGAGTCCCACGACCATAACTGCCGCAAGCATCAGCGCAAGGATCTTTTTCTTCATAAGTTTTTACCTCCTGAGTATACTGACTCGTTTGGATATACCGACCTAATTTAGATTATAAACGCATACAGCCGAAATTTCAAGCATTCTTTCACTCGCCGACGGTCAGCCTGTCCGCTCCGCTCACGACGCACACATAGGTCCTGCCGCTGCGAAGGGTCTGCGCCGAACCGTCCGTGTCGAGATAGCGGAACGGCTCGTCCCACGCGTCCTTCTTCCACTCTATCGGAACGCATTTGCCGCCGCAGAGCAGCATGCCGTCGCCGCCTCCGACGAGGTCGACCTCCATCCTGCCCGCCGTGTCCCCCGCTATCGCCGAAATATCGGTGTACAACACTATGACGTTTTCAAATCCCAGTTGTTCCCCGTTCTCCGCGTCGACGTGCGCCTTGCCGTACTGCTCGACGAGATACCGGCCGCTGTCCGCGTCGTACTCAAGCTCAGCCTGCTTATATTTCGAGAAGTACACCCGCGCGGTGAGCGCATCCTCCCCCGACGGCGTGTACCCCTCCTCGAAGACAAGCCCGAGCTCGTAGCCGTCCTCGTGACTTGTGCGATAGGTCGTGCGGTCGAGATAGTCGGCTATCCGCTCGCCGGTGGTCATTGTCGAGTGCTCGTAGCCGTTCTGCTTCTTGCGCGCCGCGTCGAGATAGAAGGTATTCCCCGGATTGCCGCCCATGCGCACGTTGTCCACCGCCGCCATCTGCCGCGACTTTATCAGGCGGTATGCCTCCTCGCTTCCGCCCGCGTGGAATAGTATCGCGTCGTGACCGCCCGCTATGTCGAGATAGTACGGCCGCGTCGAGCGTATCGAGCCTATCGTGCCGACGTCGCTCACGTCCTGATAGACCGCGACCAGCCGCGTTATGCCGCCCTCGGCGACCACCTCGTAGACGATGTCCGCCGCGCTCGTGCCATACTGCGGCAGCGCCTGCTTGATGTTGTTTATCATTATCGCCACCGGACGCGCGGTCGCGTCGGTCTCCCCCTCCAGCCGAAGCCCGCTGAGCGGGTTTATCGACCCGTCCGGAGTCGGCTCGGGCGTGGGCGAAGGCGTCGGCGTGGGGGTGGGCTTCGGGGTGTGCGACGCGCTCGGGGACGGGCTTGGGGTCGGGGTATCGCTCTCAACCGTCTCCGCCTCGCCGCAGGACGCGAGCAGCATCGCAAGCACCAAAACTATCAGTATAATCCGTTTCATCTTTTCCACCTTGTTGTCAAAATTTGTCGAAACAAGCTGTCGAAAATTTGCGTTGCATATCGAATCAAACTGTGATATAATGAAAATCCACCGCTTTTGTTGTTTTTAGGGGTGATTTAGGGGGAAATTTTATGGAACAGGCACGCAAGGGCGCCGTCCGCGGCGAATTACAGACAAAGGCGTTCATACTGTACGTTCTCAAGCATTTCGACGACGCCGTGTCGCCCGAGACGCTGGTCGACCTGACGATGGACTATGTCGCCGACCGCCTCGAGTATGCCGCGAGTCTCGAGGACCTGATAAACGGCGGGCTTGCCGAGCGCCGCGGCGACCGTGTCGCGATAACCCGCTTCGGTCGCAGCACCATCGACCAGGTGGAAAACGTGCTTCCCGCCGCCACCCGAGCCTATGCCGCGCAGGATGCCCGCACCGAGCGCGCCGCCCTCGAAAAGGGAGCGTGCATCAGCTCGAACGTCGTGCAGCGCGGCGACGGATGGCTCAGCCGCCTCGAGCTGGACGGCGGCGCGGGGCTGTCGCTGAAGATAGACCTCATGCTGCCGTCGAAGGAGATCGCGCAGCGCGCCGAAAAGGGATGGCGCCAGCACGCCGAGAGCGTCTATCGCTATCTGCTCGCCCAGCTCACCGAGAACTCGGAGGAGGGTCAGGGCGACCAACCCGGGCGTCACGAGCGGTAAACTTTCCCGAATTACGCAAAACCGAGAGTATTTTGTACTCTCGGTTTTTTGTTTATCAAATATAACTTGTGGTTTACTTTGTTCCGAAGATGCGGTCGCCCGCGTCTCCCAGTCCTGGGACTATGTAGCCGTGCTCGTTGAGCTTCTCGTCCAGCGCCGCGACGTACACCTGCACGTCCGGATGCTCGCGGTGCACGCGCTCCACGCCCTCCGGCGCGGCGATTATGCACATCAGCTTTATCGGATGGTCGGTGTAGCCCTTGATGAACTGTATCGCGGCGGCGGCGCTGCCTCCGGTCGCGAGCATCGGGTCGACGATTATCACGTCGCGCTCCTTGATGTCCGGCGGCATCTTGCAGTAGTACTCTACCGGGTTGAGCGTCTCGGGGTCGCGGTAAAGTCCGATGTGACCGACCTTGGCGCTCGGCACTATCGAAAGCACGCCGTCCACCATGCCCAGTCCCGCGCGGAGTATCGGCACGATGGCGGTCTTCTTGCCCGCTATCTGCTTGCACTTCGCTATCGCGACCGGCGTCTTGACCTCCACGTCGGCAAGCGGGAAATCGCGCGTCGCCTCGTAGGTCATCAGCATCGCTATCTCGCTGATAAGCTCGCGGAACTGCTTGGTTCCGGTGTGCTCATCGCGAAGGATGGACAGCTTGTGCTGTATCATCGGGTGATCGAGTACGGTCAGGTTCTCCATGGTTTATACCTCCCAAATTTAATTTTGGTTTTGCTCACGTTCTTTCTTCATTCTCTCCGCCTGCGAAGCCCTCAAATAAACCGGACGCAGCGGCGGAGGCGGAACATTCTCCCCTGCCGACAGCCTGTCCGCCGCGAGCATCGCCACGCCGACAGCCGACTGTCTCAGCAGGTGCGGCGGCGCGAGTCTTGCCTCGACACCGCTGTCTTTTATCTGATTATAGCACAGTTCCGCGCCGTCTCCAAGACAAATTACCGATTTTCCGAGTTTTTTTGCGGTCTCCGCCGCGCGTGCCGCAAATTCGGACGCGGGAACGGCGCAGTCGTCGCAGAGACGCTCGCCGTCGAGAAACATCGCGGCGTAGACCTCGCTTCGCCGCGCGTCCATCGCGCACAGCGTCAGAGCGCCTGTGTGCGCCGTTAAGCGCGACATCGCCTCGAGGGTAGATACACCCATCGACGGCTTGTCCGCGCCCGCGGCGAGCCCCAGGGCGGTCGACACGCCTATCCGCACGCCGGTGAACGACCCGGGCCCGTGCGACGCGGCGACGATGTCCACATCCGCCATCGTTCTGCCGGCGTTTTTCATCATCGACTCTATCATCGGCATGAGCGTCTGCGAGTGGGTGAGCCCCACGTTCTGGTAGTTCGCCGCCTCCAGCTCGCCGTCGCGAAGCAGCGCGCAGCTTGCCGACTTTGCGCTCGATTCTATCGCAAGTATCCTCATCTGTCACACTCCAAAGTTATCTTTCGCTCGTCGTCGGGCAGTTTCTCGAACCGCACCCAAATCGTGTCGCTGTCGAACGCGTCGGCACAGCGCTGCGCCCATTCGACAACGCACACGCCTCCGCGCCCGAGGTACTCCTCCCAGCCGATGTCGAAAAGCTCGTCCGACGAGCCGAGGCGGTAGAGGTCGAAGTGGAACAGGTCGAGCCGTCCGCCGAGGTATTCGCCGACTATCGCGAAGGTGGGGCTGGTCACACGACCGCCGAATCCCAGTCCGCGCGCAAATCCGCGGGTGAAGGCGGTCTTGCCCGCGCCGAGGTCTCCCTCGAGGGCGTAGACCTCCCCCGCCGCCGCCGCGCGTCCGAGCTGCTCGCCGAGCGCCTCGGTCTCCTCCTCGCTTTTGCAAATGAAGCTCCGCATAACTCAACCTCCGGTGCGATTCAGGTCGGTGGTCTTGAGCCACCCCGGTTTCGGATGTTTCTTGACCGAGCTGACAAACCCCATCGCCATGAACATTGTCATAATCGAGCTGCCGCCGTAGCTGAAGAAGGGCAGCGTCAGTCCTATCACCGGCGTCAATCCGACGCACATGCCGATGTTCTCGAACACCTGAAATATCAGCATCGACGCGACGCCGACGCAGACGAGCGACCCCATGCCGTTGCGCGCGCGGGTCGCCACCCACAGGCAGCGCGCGATTATCGCGACGAGCAGCAGCATTATCACCACGCAGCCGATGAATCCCAGCTCCTCGCCCGCGACAGAATAGATGTAGTCGGTGTGCTTGGCGGGAAGTATCGACCGCTGCGTCTGCCGTCCCTCGTACAGCCCCTGCCCAAACGCGCCGCCGCTGCCGAGCGCTATCTTCGACCGCTGCGTGTGGTAGCCCACGCCGAGCGGGTCGAGCGTGTCGTCGAGCACGACCATCACGCGCATCTTCTGATATTCGGGTATCACCTGCCAGAGCACCGGCACGCACGCGGCGATCGTCGCGATGCCGCCGAGTATCCACCAGAGGCTCACCCCGCTCGCGAAGAACATTCCCATAAATATGAAGACGTATATCAGCGCGACGCCCATGTCGTCCGCCGCAAACCAGATTATCCCTACCATCAGCAGCATGTGTCCGACCAACATCCCGACCGACAGCGGGTGGTTTATACGGTCGCGCAGGACGTACATCTGCTTTGCGAGCAGCAGGATGAACAGCGGCTTTACTATCTCGGCGGGCTGTATCGTAATGCCTATGCCCGGCACCTCTATCCAGCTCTTGTTGCCGCCGCGCTCCACGCCGAAGAAGTAGGTGGAGAAGGTGAAGAGGATGTTGAACGCGAGTATCCACTTCCACAGCGACGCGGCGTCGTCCAGGTCGACAAGCGTTATGCCGATGAACAGCAGCACGCCGAGTGCCATCCCGCCCGCCTGCACGATGAGGTATCGCGCGGTGTTTGCGCTCGACGCGGTCGCCGAGGATATGATGACAAGCCCGAATATTCCCGCAAGCAGGCAGAGCGCGAGCAGCACCATGTCCGCCTCGCGGCAGAAGTTTTTCACTCCCGCAAGCACACGCTTCATGCTACCCACTCCTTTCCTGTTTGCGTTCGATTATCAAAACCTATTTTACGCTTAATTTCAGCTTCTGTAAACAAAATTTTTTGTTGCCGAATATCGGCGCGCGCAGGTGAGAAAATAATCTCGCCTTTCAAAATAACTACAGGAGGATAAATTCCATGAAAACCAGTATCAGAAAGCGTCTCGCGGGCGTTCTGCTCGCAACCGCGCTCGTCGTCGGTCTTATGACCACCGTTGCGGCAGTGGACGCGGACACCGACACCGCCATCCCGACGCTCGCGAGCTTCTCGGTCGACAGCGAGGTCGGCGCGGAGGTCGTCTTCACCGAGGCGGACTTCGCCGAGCACGTCAGCGGAGACAGCGAGCTTGAGGGCATAGTGCTCACGTCGCTGCCGCTGCCGTCGGAGGGCGTGCTCTGCGTGGGCGACCGTGCGCTGCTCGTCGGCGAGGCGGTCACCACCGCGAACCTCTCCGCGCTGCGCTTCGTTCCGGCGGGCGCTAATGAGGGCTCGTCCCGCTTCAGCTTCATCCCGGTGTTCACTACCGGCGCGGGCAGCATATCCAGCGTGTCGGTAGCGGCGGTGGCAAAGGAGAACCACGCCCCCGCGGCGATAGACATCGAGTTTGAGACGATAAAGAACATCGCGCTCACCGGCGAGTTTCCCGCAACCGACGCGGACGGCGACCCGCTCACCTACACCATCGTGACCGAGCCGAAGAAGGGCACCGTCGCGCTGGACGAGTCGAACCCGAACAAGTTTGTCTACACCCCGAAGGAGAACAAGACCGGCACCGACAGCTTCACCTTCACCGCCGCCGATCCGTCGGGCGCGACGAGCGACACCGCGAAGGTGACCATCAAGATCGTCAAGAACGCGGCGAAGATGACCTACGCCGACATGGACGGCAATCCCGCCCACTACGCGGCGCTCAAGCTCGCGGCGGACGGCGTGCTCATCGGCAAGCGCATCGACACCGGCTACTACTTCGAGCCGGAGACCACCATGACCCGCGGCGAGTTTGTCGCGTTGGCACTCACCTGCCTCGGCATTGAGGTGGACAGCGCCGCGACCTCGACCGGATTTGCCGACGACGCCGAGACCGCGTCCTGGCTGCGTCCGTATATCGCGACCGCCGCGCGGCTGGACATCGTCAGCGGAAAGCCGCTCGACGACGGAAGCCTTGTCTTCGGCGCGACCGACGAAATAACCCGCGCGGAGGCAGCCGTCGTGCTCGCCAACGCCGTCGGGCTGTCGGTGTCCACCTCCGCGCCTGTCGGAAGGCTCGACGCGGTCGACGTGGCGGCTGTCCCCGCGTGGGCTGAGGCTTCGATGGGACTCGTCGAGGCGAGCGGCATACTCGACCTGTTCGACGACGGCACGCTCCGTCCGATGGCTGCGGTCACGCGCGCTGACGCTGCGGGGATGCTGTACAGCTCGAAGGTCGTGCGCGAGGAGCTGGAGACCTCGGGTCTTCTCGACAAGGCTTTCGCGTAAGGTCACGAAAAGGATGAAAAAAGAAGGGTCATGCGACCCTTCTTTTTTTGCTTCTTATTCGGTCTTATGCGCGGGCCACTCCCGATTTGCGTGCAGCCTCGCCGACAGCCTTGCCCACCGCCTCGCCGACGCCCTTCTCGAACGCGCCGGGCAGGATGCAGGTCTCGCTCAGCCGATCGCCGACGAAGTCCGCAAGCGCGTGCGCCGCCGCGAGCTTCATCTCCTCGTTTATCACGCTCGCGCGGACGTCCAGCGCACCGCGGAACACGCCGGGGAACGCCAGCACGTTGTTGACCTGGTTCGGATAGTCGCTGCGTCCGGTGCCGATTATGTACGCGCCGCCCGCCTTAGCCTCGTCCGGCATTATCTCGGGCACCGGATTTGCCATAGCGAACACGATAGCCTTGTCGTTCATCGTGCGCACCATATCGGCGGTCACGAGTCCCGGAGCGCTGACGCCGACAAAGACGTCCGCGCCGCGCAGTCCGTCGGCTATCGTTCCGCGGACGTGGTTCGGGTTGGTGAGCGATGCTATCTCGCGGCGTCCCGGCGCGACGTTCGGGTCGTCCGAGCTGAGCAGTCCCTCGCGGTCGTTCATGATTATCTCGCCGATGCCGAGCGCGAGCATGAAGCGGGCGATGGCGCTGCCCGCGGCACCCGCGCCGCTTATCACCATGCGGCAGTTCTCCGGCTTCTTTCCCGCCAGCTTGAGCGCGTTGATCACGCCCGCGCCGACGACTATCGCCGTGCCGTGCTGGTCGTCGTGGAACACCGGAATGTCGCAGCGCGCCTGGAGCTTGCGCTCTATCTCGAAGCAGTCGGGCGCGGCGATGTCCTCGAGGTTTATGCCGCCGAAGCTGCCCGCCAGCAGCGCGCAGGTGTTCACTATCTCGTCGATGTTCTTCGAGCGGATGCAGAGCGGTATCGCGTCCACGTCGCCGAACTCCTTGAAGAGCACGCACTTGCCCTCCATGACCGGCATGCCCGCCTCCGGACCGATGTCGCCCAGTCCGAGCACCGCCGTGCCGTTGGTTATCACCGCGACGGTGTTCCAGCGGCGGGTAAGCTCGTAGCTCTTGTCGATGTCCTTCTCGATGACAAGGCACGGCTCGGCGACGCCCGGCGTGTACGCGAGCGACAGCTCCTCCGCGTTGGTGACATGGCTGCGGACGCCGGTCTCCAGCTTTCCGCGCCATTCGTAGTGCTTCTGAAGCGCCAGTTCTTTGGTCGTCATCTTAACCCCTCCAATTCGGTCTATTATGCTGAATGTCAGTCCTCAAACGGGAACTTGTACTCGGTAAGTCCCAGCTCGTCGCGTATCTGGACAAACTCCTTCTGCACCGACTCGTTTATCGGCACGCCGGTCGACTTGCGGCTCATCCATGCGTCGTGCTCCTTCTCGCCCGCCGTGTAGATGCGGTCGGCGCCCGGAGCCTTCTTCGACGCGCGCAGGTCGCGGCAGATGCCGCCCGCCGTCTTTTTGAAGGTGTCCAGTCCCATGAAGAATTCGGGATTTATCACGAAGAAGAAGTGACCCAGGCGGTACATGCGGTTCGAGCCGTCGGGATTCTTGCCGGTCAACTCCTTCATGTACGGACCACCCGCAAGCGCGGCGGACAGTATCTCGACGATGGTGGTGAAGCCGTAGCCCTTGTAGCCGCCGGTCGCCTCGCCGAGACCGCCTATCGACAGCAGGGCGCAGTCGCCCGCGCGCATATCCTTGAGTATCTTCCCCGAGTCGGTCATCGTGCCGCCGTCCTTGGTGACGACCAGTCCCGCCGGGGTCTCCTTGCCCAGACGCTCGTAGTACTCTATGCGTCCGTTCTGGACGATGGAGGTCGCGCAGTCGAAGTTGAACGGGAACTCCTCGTCGGTGGGCATGGTGAAGGTGAGCGGGTTTGTGCCCATCATCGGCTCGACGCCGAAGGTGGGCGCAACCGACGGTCGGGCGTTCGTGCCGCTTATGCCTATCATACCCGCCTTCTCCGCCATCGTCGTCCAGTATCCCGCTATGCCGTAGTGGGTGGAGTTGAAGATGGTGCCGCCCGCCATGCCGTACTGCTTCGCCTTATCGATAAGCATGTTCATCATGTGGTAGCTCGCCACCATGCCCATGCCGTTGTTCGCGTCCATGACTACGGTGGTGGGGGTCTCCTTGACGATGTCCATCTTGGTCGTCGGCAGCAGAGTGCCGTTCTTTATGCGGTCGAGGTAGATAGGTTTGAAGCGGTTGACGCCGTGGCTCTCTATTCCGCGGCGGTCGCTCTCAAGCAGGACGTCGGTGCATATCTTGGCGTCTTCCTCGGGTATTCCGTAGCGGCAGAACACTTCGTTCATAAAGCGCTCCATCAGTTCCCACGAAACATTGACATATCCCATAGTGTGCATCCTCCTTATGATTTCAGCAGGTTTCCGAACGTCTATATTTTACCACGAACCGCCGAAAATGTACAGAGCAAAAGTTAAATCTTTAACGCGGAAAGTGCGCAGTCGGACCAGGAGTAGAAACCTGTAACTTGAGTGGCGCAGCCGCTCAAGTTATGCTCCAGAGCATTTAATTCGGTGCATGACGACAAAGTCGTCATGTGCCGCTCCACGAAAAAATGACTACCTTTCGGTAGTCATTTTTCTCTGGAGCGGATTACGAGACTCGAACTCGCTACCTCCACCTTGGCAAGGTGGCGCTCTACCAGATGAGCTAAATCCGCATATATGGTGCCGGTGACCGGACTCGAACCGGTACGCCGTTTCCGGCGGCAGATTTTGAGTCTGCTACGTCTACCAATTTCATCACACCGGCAGATGCGTAGGACAGTCCCGGCTGTGTCGTGCTCGATTATTATAACTCAGCTTGTTTGAAATTGCAAGTCCTTTTTTCAAAAAATCAAAAAATTTTTCACTTGCGCAGCTTTCCGTCGATGTAGAACAGCAGCTCAAGCGCCGACGCGAAGAACACTCCGCCCTCGCCGCCGCCCATGTCGGCATATCCCTGCCAGGTCGAGTTCTGACGGGTGGTCACGCGCACGGCGCAGGTCGCGAGCTTTCCCCGCGCGTCATACGCCCCCTCGCGCACCTCGTCGCACAGCTCCACCTTGCGCACGTTGCCGCCGAAGGTGCGTCCGCGCTGGAACGCCTGCGGTCCGCCTCCCGCGTCGAGATAGCTCTCGATGACAAGCAGCATGTCCGCCGCGTCGCCGAACTTTTCGTCGCCCGCGAGCAGCGGAGCGGCTATCCGCCCCGAAAACACTCCGCCTGCCGCCTCGTCTATGCAGATGCGGATGACTCCCTTTTCTCTCGCGCCGAACAGATTCATACTGTGCCTCCGTGTGCCTTTGGTTAACTCGAATTATATCACAGATCGGCGCGGAGTTCAAGCGTTCAGACGACGTTTCAGCTGATCGGGTATCAGCGCGTGGGTCATCGCCGCCTCCGCGGTTATCACGCCCGAGCGCACAAGCGCCGCAAGCTCGGCGTCCATCGAGCGCATGCCCTCCGCCGCCGAGGTGGAGATGACCGCGTCTATCTGGTGGGTCTTCGCCTCGCGTATCAGGTTGCGCACCGCGTTTGTCGCGTGCATTATCTCAAACGCGGGCACAGCGCCGTGTCCGTCCGCCTTCGCGATGAGCTGCTGGCTTATCACGCCGCGAAGCACCATCGACAGCTGCACGCGTATCTGCGCCTGCTGAGCGGGCGGGAAGATGTCCACTATTCGGTCGACCGTGCTCGCCGCGCCGAGGGTGTGCAGCGTGCTGAGAACCAGGTGTCCCGTCTCCGCCGCGGTCATCGCCGCGCGTATCGTCTCGAGGTCGCGCATCTCGCCGAGCAGTATCACGTCGGGCGCCTGGCGCAGCGCGCCGCGAAGCGCCGCCTCGTAGCTCTCGGTGTCGCTCGCAATCTCGCGCTGGCTGACGATGCCAACCTTGTGGCGGTGCAGAAACTCTATCGGGTCCTCTATCGTTATGATGTGCGCTCGACGGGTCGAGTTTATGCGGTCTATCAGACAGGCGAGGGTGGTCGACTTGCCGCTGCCCGCCGGTCCGGTGACGAGCACCAGTCCCTTGGTCTCGGCGGCAAACTTCATCACGCCGTCGGGTATGCCGAGCGCGGTCGGGTCGGGCAGCGAGAACGCCACCACGCGCACCACCATCGAGCAGCTGCCGCGCTGTCTGAACACCGCCACGCGGAAGCGGCTGAGCCCCTTTATCGTCAGCGAGAAGTCGTCGTCGCCGTGCGCGTTGTATATCTCCTTCGTCCTGCCCGCCTCGGCGTACACCTCGTCCGCGAGGCGCTGGGTGTCCTCCGGCATGAGCGGACTGTCGCCCAGCCGCTCTACCGCGCCGTTTATCTTGCAGCTCACCGGAAGCCCGGCGACGACGATGAGGTCGGACGCGCCGCGCTCCACCGCCGTTTTGAGTATGCTAAGCACCGAATCAGTCAAAGAAAAACTCCTCCTCTCCCGTGTCCGCGACGGTGCGCCAGTCGACGACCTGCGCGCGCCCGCCGTCTATTTCGACTTCGATGTGCAGCGTCTGCCGCTCTCCCGCGGGTATGTCCGCCACGACCTCGCTCTCGCCGCTTGCTATCGCCTCGGCGACCAGCTCCGCCGCGGTTTTGTCCGCCGCGTAATATGCCTCCACCGCGTCCGCGCCGCTCTTGCTCAGCCGATACTCAGCCATGCCCGACGAGTACGCCAGCGCCGCGAAGACGGTCATGCAGAGCACCATGATGGCGGTGATTATCGTCACCGCGCCTATCGGAGATACCCGCTTCATCGCGACACCTCCTCGCTGAGCCACGCGGTCGTGAGCGTGTAGATGACCTCGCCGTTCTCCTGCCGCGCGACGTTTGCGGTCGCCTCGACGGTCGCGCCGTTTTCGACGAGGGTCACGCCTACGCCGTAGCCCTCCTTCGGCTGCCAGTCGAGCGGCTGCCAGTTTTCGTCGTAGTACATCTCGACCGGCTCGCCCGCGCTCCGTGCCCTCTCAAGCGCGCTCGCGCATATTTGCGGCGCGTTGGACAGCTCGTCCGCGCGGCGGGCAGCCTTCGCCCCCGCTCCGAACAGCGTGAGGCAAATCCACGCCGCCACCGAGAATATCAGCAGCGACAGCAGTATTTCAAGCAGGATGTACGAGCGGTTCGCCTTCTTCATCGCGCCACCGCCCTTCCGTCCTCGAGCACGCCATACCCGCAGCGCGGCGAAAACGCGACCATCCGCTGTTCTCCGCCGCTCGTGACAAACACGCAAAACACATCGCCGTCCGCCTCTATCGCGAGCTTCTCGGCGGGGATGACCGGCAGTCCGTCGGCGTCGTCCAGCTCTATCTCCGCGTCGTGGTACAGCTCGCAGAGATTTCCGTCGTATATGTACAGCTCGGTGACGTAGTCGTACTCGCGGTCGTCGCCGTAGAACTCGTGCAGGTAGATGCGGTCGGTGTCCACCTCCACGCCGTACGCGGTGTCGCAGGAGCGCACCTTGGTGGCGATGTACTGCGCGGCGGTCTCGGCGTCGCTCTGGGTGTTCTGCCTTATCACGCCGTAGCCCTCCGCGCCGAACGCAACCACGCCGCACATCAGCAGCGCCGCCGCCGCAAAGAGGAATATCGCGGCTATCATCTCGCCGCTGTTTCCGAGTTTCAGCTTCATGCCTGCGACCTCTCCGGATCAGCCGGAATGACGGTTATCGCGGGCAGGAGGTTCGCCCCGAAGTACTCGTAGTGCACGATGTACCGCTCGGGGTCGGGGTTCACGCCGTACTTCTCGGCGATGTAGTCGAGGTCGGGAGGATACGCGCCCTCGGCGGCGTAGCAGCGTGCCACCGCGCGGTTCAGGCTTATTTCGACATTCTTCGCAGCCTCGTCCGCGCCGCGCGTGCCCACCGAGGTCGTGGCGTACGCGGCGGCAAAAACGATAGCGGCGATAAGAACTATCGCGGCTATCGTTTTGAAATAATTCGGTTTTGGTTTGAAAATAACCATAAACTCTCCCGAAAAGTGCTGTGTTTTATCCGATGGCGCTCATCATTCCGAGCAGCGGCAGCATCACCGCGAGCAGCTCGAATCCGACGACCACCGCGAGGAACACGACCATTATCGGCTCGACCCGCGAGCTCATCCGCTCGGTCATCTCCTCCGCGCGCTCGTGACTGCGGCGGGACGCCTCCTCAAACGCCTTGTCCTGCGAACCCGCACGGCTTCCCGCCGCGACAAGCCCGCCCTCCATCTGACCGAGCGCACCCGACCTCGCGCACGCCGCCGCGACCGTCTCGCCCTGCGCGCACATCGAAGCCGCGTGGCGCGCGCGCTCGATGAACTTCTCGTTTGCGGTCGACGCCGCCGCGCGCTCCATCGCCTCAAGCGGGTCGACGCCGCTCGAGGTGAGCATTGCCATCACCGAAGCGAAGCGGCTGCGCGCCGTCTCGAGCGCCAGGTTTCCGCGGAAGAACAGCTTGTCAAAAATCTTTATCATCGTCTCATATCCGCCGCGCCGCCACGCGATGCCCGCGCACGCGAGCGCGATAAGCAGCACGCCGCCGATGCCGAGCGCGACATAGCCGCATATCGTCGCCGCCGACAGGAACAGCTGCGCCGAGGTGCTGAGCCCCGCACCGAGCGCGGAGAACACCTCGCCGAACGCCGGCACGACCTTTATCGTTATCACAAGCAGCACCGCCACCGCAACGGCTGCCATCACCGCCGGATAGAGCACCGCGCGGCGAAGTCCGCGTTCAAGCTCCGCCTCCTGACGGTAGTACTCGGCAAGCGAGTGCAGCGTCGAGTCGATGCTTCCGCCGACCTCGCCCGCCTCGAGCATCTTCACCATGTCGTCGGGGAAGCGCCCTGTCGCGGCGATCGCGGCGGACAGCGGCTCGCCCTGCTCGAGCGGAGCGAGTATCGCGCCGAGAAGCTCCTTCTCGCCCTCCCCCGCCGAATCGAGCAGAAGCAGGCGTACACCCTCCTCGGGGGTGACGCCTGCCGCCGTAAGCAATCCTAATTCATAACATAAAGTGGAAATTTCTTCGTTTTTCAGTTTATTTCGCATTAGTATGCATACCTCGCGGTGTAGTTTCCGCCGTCCGATATATACTGGAGTATCGAGCTGTCACCGTCGGCGTTCGATGTGAAGGTCGGATCCATCAGCGTCCAGTTCTCGCCGTCGAAGTAGATGAGGCTTGTGAGCCAACCGGTCTCGTCGGTGTAGACGTTCACCCAGGCGTGGTAGACCTCGCCCGCGTAGCCGACAACCAGCTTGCAGGGTATGCCCTGGCTGCGGAGCTGTGCGCACATCAGCGCGGCGTAGTCGAGGCAGATGCCCTTCTTCGTGGACATCGTGGTGTCCACCGTCGGGATGTAGCCGCTCAACTTGGTCGACTTCACCTTCTCGGCAAACGCGTAGTCATACTCGATATTCTCGGTGACGTAGTTGAATATCGCCGTGACCTTCTCAAAGTCGTCCTTGCAGTTCTTGGTCAGCTCCGCCGCCTTCTTCGCAGCCTCGCTGTCCGAAGACCAGTTGACGTACTGGTTGGAGTAGAGGAAGGGCAGGAACTGGTCGCGGAGTTTGACCGTCAGCTTGACCGACTGCGCCTGCGCGTACTTGGTGTCCGCGACATTCTCGAACACCTTGACCGAGTACTCGCCGTCGCCGTCGGACAGCGGGAAGGTCTCGAAGTCGCCCTTGTTGTTCAGGTTGTAGGTGTAGGTAGTCGAGTCTCCGTTCTTTATCTGCACCTTGATGCGCTTGTCGCCGCCGCCCAGCCATCTGACCATCACGAAGCCCTCCGCGATGTTCGACGCGTCCACCTCCGACTTCTTGTTCTTGTGGGTGACAACGCCGGTCTTCAGCTCAAGCTGCGACTTGGCGTTCGTCTGCTCGGCGCGCTTTGCGAATCCGTTCGCGCCGAAGGTCACTCCCGCGGCAAGCACTACCGCGAGCAGCGCGCAGACGATCATTGTTATCTTCTTTTTCATTTACCGAACACTCCTTTCGTCGGCATTTGATAAAGTTAAAACTCTAGTAGAGTTCTATCTGACGAAGTTTGTAGTGGATGGTGAGCAGGCTCCTGCGGTGCAGCCGGTAATACTCCTCGGCTATGCGCTCCATGACGTGCGAGCCGTCCTCGAAGTTCGCGGTGGGCAGCATGAGCACATACTGGCTCGGCGAGTACCGCGAGATGACGTCGCCGCGGCGAAGACGTGAGGTGAGCAGCTCCAGCAGTCCGTCCATAGCCCTGTTCAGTATACTCAGCGACGGCGTGTCCCCGTCCGAGTTGTATATCGTGACGAGCGCTATGTGGATGCACGCTCCGGTGCGGCGGCTGCGTCGAACCTCCAGGCGGTATATCTCCTTGAAAAATCCGTAGTCGCAGACGAACGCTCCCGGGCGGTCGGCAACTTCGCGAAGTCCGCCGAGTATCACGTCGAGGTCGGTCTCGAGCGTGTTCCCCACCTGCATTATCTCGTTGTACAGCGACGCCAGTTCCTCGCTCGGACGGATGCCGAGATTGCGGTAGAGCATGTCGGTGGTGCGGTCGTAATACTCGAGCGCCGACGCGTCCTTGCCCTGCTTGACAAGCGCCCTTATGTACATCGCGTGCAGGCTCTCGTCGTACGGATCGACCTCCACCGCGTGGGCGCACACCTCAGCCATCTCGTCGTACAGCTCGCGCGCGGCAAGCATTGCCGAAAGTTTTCGCACCGCGTCTATGTACTCGTTGTGATAGCGGGTGGACAGCGGCACGACCCACAGCTCGCTTGCGAACTTGGGAAGCAAGCCCCCCTTGTACAGCGCCACCGCCTTTCGGTAGCAGCCGAGCCTCTGCTCGTCGTCGCTTGCGGTCTCCGCGGCGCGGCAGAGCGTGTCGAACTCCTCCGCGTCCACCGAGCACTCGACGTCGCCGTTCCAGCAGTAGCTTCCGCGCTGACTCTTTATCAGCTGGATGTTTCCTCCGGTAAACGGCTCGAGCAGCACCCGCGTGCGGTACATGAGCGTCTTGAGCGCGCCCGACGGGTTGGAGCAGTCGTCCTCGCCCCAGAGCACTTCGATGAGCTCCTCAAGCGGTATCAGCCTGTCCCTGTGCAGAAGTATGTACGCAAAGAGATTCCACAGATTCTTCGAGCGGCTCATATCCTCGGTGAGCGTGCCTCCGCCGATGATAGTCTCGAAACCTCCGAGCAGGTTCGCCCGAACCTTCAGTTTCTCTCTTCTTGTATTCATACTGCTTCACTCTCCAACGTGCGCAGGCGACGAGGAACAGCCTCATCCCCGGCGCGAAATTAGTTTATCACACTTTGCTGTAAATTGCAACACTTTTTTGCAAAAGTGAAAAAGTTTTTCAAAGTGTGTCTTTCACATCCTTTTCGCGAGTGGTGGTTTTTGCTGTGTTAAGGCGTTACGACAGCCTCTGTGGGCGTGGGCGCGGGTTCGTTTGGAGTGGGTGCGGGAGTAGGCGCGGGGGTCGGTTCGGCGCTCGTCGCCGGCGTGAAGGTCGGCTCGGGCGTGGGTGCCGCGGTCGGCGCCGCGGTAGGTTCGGTCGTCGGCGACGGCGTCGGTGCGGGCGTGACCGCGGGCGTCGGCTCGGTCGATGGCAGCGCCGTCGGGTCGACCGCCGGCACGGTGGACGGCTCGGGGCTCGTCGACGCGGGCGCGCCCTTCGTTCCCACCTCGAGCACGCGGTTGAGCAGGACATACTTGCTGTCCGCCACCTTGTACTTGTCCACCTCGTTGCCGTCCTTGTCGGTCACGGTGGCATAGGTGGTCACCGAGTACGCCGAGTGTCCCTGCACCTTCTGACGGGTCTTGCCGTAGTCCAGCTCGGGGTTCTCCACCTCCACCGTGCTGTACGGCGTGTACGAGTGGGTGACATGGCTTATCTCCACCTTGTAGCCGTCCACGTCGGTGCCCCATATCTGGACGGTGATGTCGTAGCCCTCCTGCCACGCGACGATCTTTACCGGATAGTCGCGGTTGTTCTTGAATTTGAAGTCGAGCGAGCCCCAGTAGACGGTCGCGTCCTCGCCGAGCGGGGTGTAGCCGACCGAGTACTTGTGCGGTTTGCGCTGTGTTACCTCCAGACGCGCGCGTATCACCGCCATGTACAGCGTCGAGCTGGTCTGGCAGATGCCGCCGCCGAGCTGATCCTCGATGCCGCCGGACAGGTAGACCGAAGCCTTCTTGTAGCCGCGCTCAGCCGTGCGCTCGCCGACCGTTCCGTTGTAGCTGAACTCCTCTCCGGGCATGAGTATCGTGCCGTTTATCGCGTCCGCCGCCAGCTTGACGTTGCCGGTGCGGTCGTAGTTGCGCTTGTTCTCCATCGTGGTGAAGCACTCGGCGAGCAGGTCCTCGAACATCGTCGCGCGCAGCTGCTCCTCGGTCACTTCGGGGACGCTCCGCTTGAGCAGGACGGTGAAGTCCTCGCCGCTCTCCAGCTGCTTCTTCGCCGCCGCGAGGTCGAAGTCGTAGCCGATGACCTCCGGCTGAACGTCCATCTCGCCGGTGTCCTCGTTCTTTATTATCTTCGCGTCCTGCGGCTCGACGTGCAGCTCCTTGTATACCGCGTCCAGGTCGACCGGCTTCGGCTCGACCGTCGCCGCGTACGCCGATATATCCAGGTCGCCGAACTCGCCCGCAATCAGACGGCGCTCGACCTCCGCCGCAAGCGCCGCCGCGTCGTAGCCTATGCCCGCGCTTCCCGCGCTTATTATCAGGTCGTCGCCCTCGGCGTTCGACTTCGCCTGAACCTTCCAACTTCCGTCCACCACGCCGGTGGTCATGCCGCCGCAGAGCTCGGCTATCAAGCCGGACAGCGCGCTCGCGTCGGTCGAACCCTCGAGCATAAGCTCGGTCTTCCGCCCGAACATCGCACCGAGCTTCGCGCCTATGCCGTTCTCGCGAACCGCGTCGTAGGCGTATTTCGCCGCGCTCGCCGCCTCGGTCTGAACATCGAAGTCCTGACGGATGTCGGCGGTGTCGAACGACGCTATCGTCTCGCCGCCGTTCGATATGGTGACCGTGCCCTGCTCGTTTGACAGCGCCTCGGCTATCTTCGCCGTCGCGTCCTCAACGCTCATCCCGCCGACGTCTATTCCCGCGACGCTCACGCCCGGGTAGATGTTCGAGTAAAAGCCGCACCACCACGCCGCGACCGCAAAAATCGCGACGATGACCACCGCCGCGACTATCAGCGCGACGCGTGCTCCGTTATTCTTGCTCGGTGCTATGCGGCTTCCGCCGCGAGTGCCTTTGTCCATTGATACCTACCTCGCAAATAATAAGCTATCTTATATTATAAGCTATGAGGGCGAAAAAATCAAATTACAAAACGGTAACAGTTTTCATTTAAGTTCCACTTTTATCACCGTGTCCGTGTCATTCGGGAGCAGCGGACTCGGTCCGAGGTCGCAGAACACCACGTCGGGGTAGTTGTTGTATATCCAGTTCTGCGGCAGATGCAGCTCCGCGCCGGTGGAAAGCAGCCGCGCTGCCTTCACCTGCTCGCGCCGCAGTCCCTCGAGCGGCACCGCGCCTATCGTGTTCTCGAAGATGTGGTAGTAGAGGGTGCTCCCGCGGCGGGTCACCCGCCCGATGTCCGGCTTTGGCATGCCCGACTTGCCGCAGCCGAAGATGCTCTCGCCGTTCAGCTCCATCCAATCGCCTATCTCGCGTAGTATCGCGCGCGACTCGGGCGGTATGCGTCCGTTCGCGTCCGGTCCGACGTTCAAAAGCAGATTGCCGCCCTTAGACACGCACTCAACCAGCTTTCGCACGAGCATCGACGCGGGCTTGAAATTTTTGTCGTTTGCGGCGTAGCCCCAGTTATTGTTCATCGTGACGCACGCCTCCCACACGAGGTCATTGCCGTTCGCGTCCACCAGTCCGTTCGGCGGGATTATCTGCTCGGGGCTTACAAAGTCGCCGTGCCACGGATTCGGCTTTCCCTCGGCAAGCGAGCCGAAGCCCTCGCCGCTCACCTCTATCCGGTTGTCGATGATAACGCCCGGCTGAAGCGCGCGCACCATGTTCACCAGCTCGTGACCGCGCCACGCCTCGCCGCGAAGCTCTCCGTAGCTGAAGTCGAACCACATGATGTCCAGTTTTCCGTAGTTACTGCACAGCTCGCGCACCTGCTCGTGCATATAGTCGAGGTATCGGTCGAAGTCCCTGTTCTCGCTTTGCTGCGACGGGTCATCCCTCATCGGATGGTTCGCGTCGCCGTAGTGCGGATAGTCGGGGTGGTGCCAGTCGAGCAGCGAGTAGTAAAGCCCGACCTTCAGCCCCTCCGCGCGGAACGCCTCGAGAAACTCGCGCACAAAGTCGCGGTGTGCCGGCGCACAAGTCGACTTGAAGTCGGTGGTGGCGGTGTCGAACAGGCAGAAGCCGTCGTGGTGCTTGGAGGTCAGCACCGCGTACTTCATCCCCGCTTGTCGAGCCATCCGCGCCCACTCGCGCATATCGCAGCCCTTCGGGTCGAACTCGTCGAAAAACGGCAGATACTCCTCCTCCGGCATCCGCTCGACCGACCGCACCCACTCGCCGCGCGCGGGTATCGCGTACAGCCCCCAGTGGATGAACATGCCGAACCGCGCGTCGCGAAACCACGCCACCCGCTTTTCATATTCCTCTCGGTCGAACTCGTACACCGGATAGTCTGCCATCATTTCACCTCGTTCTGAATCGTTCCCGAAAGCCACTTCTCCACGTTGTCAAATGCCATTCCCGCGCGCATTACCATCGCCTCCTCGCTCGCAAAGCCGATGTGCGGCGTTAAAACCGCATTCTCGCACGCGTAGAGCGGATGATCGGCTATCGGCGGCTCGGTCTCGTAGACGTCTATTCCCGCGCCGGCTATCGCGCCCGATTTCAGCGCGTCGGCAAGCGCCTTGTTGTCCACTATCGTGCCCCGCGCGGTGTTTATCAGTACCGCCGTCGGCTTCATCAGCGCCAGCTTCTCGGCGGAGATCATTCCCTTTGTCTCGCTTGTCGCGGGGACGTGCAGGCTTATCACGTCGCAGGTCGACATCAGCTCGTCGAGCGGCAGATATTTCACGCCCATCGCCACCGCCTCGGCACGCTCGCTGCGGCTGTAAGCGTACAGCTCCGCGCCGAACGCCTTTGCTATCGAGCACGCGCGGAGGGCTATCGCGCCGCTGCCCACCACGCCGAACTTCCGTCCCCTCAGCTCGCCGCCCGCGAAGCCCTCGCGTCCGCGACCGGCGCGGGTCGCGTGGTCGAGAGCGGTCACGCGGCGGAGCACGTCCAGCGTCAGCGCGATGGCAAGCTCGGCGGTCGCCTCGGTCGCGTAGCCCGCGCAGTTGGATATTCTGCATCCCTTGGCGCGCAGGGTCTCCACCGCCACATGGTCTACGCCGGTGAACGCCACCGACAGATATTTCAAGCCGCACGCGGCGGCGGTCTCCTCATAGAACGGACTGTTCGCGATTATCGCAGCCTCCGCGCCCTCAAGACGCGCGGTCAGCTCCGCCGCGTTCGATGCCTTCGCGTCGTACGCGACAAACTCGTGGCCCCTTGCCACAAGCGGCTTTGCAAGCTCGGCTATCCGCTCGCTCGACACCCCGAGCGGCTCGGCGAGAACTATCTTCATGGTGCACCTCCGTATAATAATGCTTATTCACGATTAATAGTACCACGCTCCGACCGTTTTGTCAATATTGTTAAATCGCATCAAATGATTTTGTACCGCTTTTGGACACAAAAACGGATACCCCGAGAGGTATCCGCTTCGTCTTAAAATCTCAGCTCGTACAGCCAGTCGGCAAACTCCAAATCTGTCCCCCGCTTTTTGTACCGTTTCTCGCCCACTATTTTGCACCCCAGCTTCTCCGCGACCCGATTCGATGCTGTGTTCTCCTTGTTCACTCGGATGGTCAGCGCCGAAGCTCCCTGCGACTTCGCGTAGTCCGCCATCCCCTTTGCCATCTCGGTCGCGTAGCCCTGCCGCTGGTGGTCGCGATGCACACAGTAGGCTATGTCGTACACCCCGCCGCTCGGGATGAAGCTGCACGTCCCGATGCGCTCGTGCGTGGTCTTATCCTCCGCGATGAGATAGCAGCACTCCTCATCCTCGCCGAGCGCCTCTATCATACGCAGATACTCCGGGTCTATCTCCTCCATCGCCTCGTCGGGCAGGTATTCGCCCATCGTCGGGTCGTTCCATATGCCTATCGCAAACAGCGAGTCGGCGGCGGTAATCCCGCGCAGGCGCAGCCGCTCGGTCACTATCGGTTCGATCTTCACGCATATCGCCTCCCTGCCCCCCATTATAAAACAACGCCCGCCGAAAAGCAATCGCTTCCCGACGGGCGCGTCCTCTATTTCACGATTATCAGCTTGCGCAGCCGTCCTATCGCGCGGGCGAGCAGCCGCGACACCGCCGACGGACTGACCCTCCACTGCCTCGCTATCTCGCGCTGGGTCATGCCGCGAAAGTAGTGCAGCTCGACCGCCGCGCGCTGCTTGTCGGTCAGATGCCCGAGCGCCTCGTTCGCCGCGGCGGCGAGCACGCGCAGCATCGACGCGTTGGTGTCGTCGTCGAAGCATATCATCTCGGGCGCGGTCGAGTCCATCCACTCGGCGCGGCGCATTGCCGCACGGCTGTCGCGGTTCTCGTCGAAGCTGACCACGCGGCGGCGTGTCCTCGAATAGTTCGTGTTTTTCATGGTTTCCCTCCGTTTTATTTATTGATGTATTCTAATAAGTTTCTGTATGTCCCGTAGTTCTCGGCGCGCATCGAGCGAAGTATCCGCATACGGCGATCCTGCTCGAACACGTCGGGGTTCGGGTGCTCCTTCGCCCGCGCGATAAGCTCGTCCAGACGCACCGCCTCCGCGCGGTACTGCTCGGCAAGCGCCTCCATCGTCTGCCACATTTTTCCTTCCCTCCGAATCTCTGTTTTGTACGACAACTTGTTGCCCGTTGTCAATTTCTATTATATGGCAGATATTTCCGTTTGTCAATAGATAATCGAACATTTTTTCGTTTTGGATGCAAAAAAGAGAGGAGCTTACGCCCCTCTCCCATGTCTCACAATGTTTACAGCGTTGTCTCAGTTACCAAGCCGTTGCAATCGTACAGCTTTCCGTATATCTCGATCTTCAGCCCCTCCAGCGGTTTGGTCGTGCTCACGGTGTACACCTTCCCGCTGCGCTCGACGGTCACAAGCGCGTCGCGTACGCCGGTCACGTTCGGAATCTCGCAGCTCGCATGCCCGCCGTCGGCGATGTTCACCTTCAGCGTCAGACCCTCGGCGTAGTTGTAGTCGGGACGGTCGTCGCAGCCGCCTATCGGCAGTATCGCGTTCTCGCGAAGCAGCAGCGGCAGCGAGAAGTAGTCGAACCGCTCGCGGTACCACCTTCCGCCCTCATACCGCTTGCCGTCGAGCACGCTTGTCCACGACCCCTGCGGGACGTAGAAGTCGACCGTGCCGTCGGCGCTGAACACCGGCGCGACGAGCAGGTTCTTGCCGAGCATATACTGGCGGTCGAGATAGGCGCAGGCGGGGTCGTCGGGGAACTCGAACACCATCGGTCGCAGCACCGGAACGCCGGTTTCGTGCGCCTCTATCGCGTGCTCATAGATGTACGGCATCATCGAATTCTTGAGCTTCACGAACCGACGGAGCACCTCGCTTGCCTGCTCGTCAAAGCTCCACGGCACGCGATAGCTCGACGAGCCGTGCAGCCGCGAGTGGCTGGACAGCAGTCCGAACGCGCACCAGCGCTTGTAGAGGTCGGCGGGCGCGGTCGCCTCGAATCCGCCTATGTCGTGCGACCAGAAGCCGTAGCCGCTCACCGCAAGCGACAGTCCCGCGCGGAGCGTCTCCGCCATCGACGGATAGTTGCCCGCGTTGTCGCCGCCCCAGTGCAGCGGATACTTCTGAGTGCCCGCCGTCCCGCTGCGCGCGAATACCACCGCCTCGTCCACGCCGCGCTCCCGCTCTATCGCGGTAAACACCACCTTGTTGTACAGCTCGGTGTAGTAGTTGTGCATACGGACAGGGTCGCTGCCGTCGAAATACTTCACGCCCTTGACCGGGATCCGCTCGCCGAAGTCGGTCTTGAAGCAGTCGACGCCCATCCGCATAAGCCGCGTCAGGTGTCCCGCGTACCACTCGCACGCCTCGGGGTTGGTGAAGTCGACCACGCCCATGCCGCTCTGCCAGAGGTCGGTCTGCCAGACGCCGCCGTCCTCCTTCATTATCAGGTAGCCCTTCTCAGCCGCCTCGTCGAACAGCCGCGACTGCTGCGCGATGTAGGGGTTTATCCACACGCATATCTTGAGTCCGCGCTCGTGGTAGCGCCGAAGCATGCCCTCCGGGTCGGGGAACATCTCCGCGTCCCACTCGAAGTCGGTCCAGTGGTTGCCCTTCATCCAGAAGCAGTCGAAGTGGAACACCGACAGGGGTATCTCCCGCTCCGCCATGCCGTCGATGAACGAGCTTGCGGTCGCCTCGTCGTAGTCGGTGGTAAAGGACGTGGACAGCCACAGCCCGAAGCTCCACGCGGGCGGAAGCGCGGGACGTCCGGTCAGCAGCGTGTACCGCTCGAGGATGTCGGCGGGCGTAGCGCCGTATATCACGAAGTAGCGCAGCGTCTCGCTCTCCGCGCTGAACATCACCCGCTCCACCTTGGTCGTGCCCACCTCGAAGCGTATGTCGGCGGGGCTGTCCACAAACACGCCGTAGCCCCTGTTAGACATATAGAAGGGCACGTTCTTGTACGCCTGCTCGCTGCCGGTGCCGCCGTCTGCCTGCCACATGTCTATGTCCTGTCCGTTCTTGACAAACGGTCCGAACCGCTCGCCAAGTCCGTAGATGCACTCGCCCACGCCGATGTCCAGCTGCTGCGAGGTGTAGCCCATCTCGGCGCCATCGTCGTAGAAGTAGGCAGCCGAGCGCGCGCCCGACGCGGTCAGCTTCTTTCCGTCGCCGAAAAACTCCATGTTCCATCCCATGTAGCCCGCGTGTTTCTTCAGCTTCAGCTCGAGCTCGCCCGACTTGTAGCTCACACTGTCCGCGTCGTCGGCTATCTCCACCGCCGTCGGCGCGCTCCCGAGCTCGAAGTTCGGATAGGCGGGCTTTCCGCCCTTGAAGTGCGTCAGCTCGACGCCGATGATGTTCGGCGCGGGCGAAGTGAGCTTTATCGTCAGCATCGGACCGCCCAGGTCGCGGCGGTTCGCGTTCGGATTCTGCGAGGTGAACAGGGTGAGCGTATCCCCATCCACCGCCGTGTCCGCGACGCTCTCGGCGAACACCGGGGTTATCCCCGGCTCGTACATCCAGTTGCCGTTGTAGAAGCTCATCCTTTTGGGATTCTTCCGAAAGTTCATCATGCCATATCCACTCCTTTTTAGAAGTTTTTCAGACGTTTTCGATCGGACCGCGCACTCACTCCGAATAACCTGTCCTCGCCACGAAGTCCGCGAGTATCAGGTCGACCACCTCGCCGTAGCTCTTTACACCGCTCGGTTGATTCATCGCCTTCAAATACGCATCGTTTACCGAAGTTGCCACTTTCTGTATCTCTCCCTCGAACCGCGCCCAGTATTCGCCGCGCTCGTGATAGTCGTCTATCGCGCGCTCGGGAAGCCGATACCACTGCTCGTAAGCCGCCTCGCGGTCGACCGAGCAGAGCGCGTTGTAGCAGTAGCTGAACGCCGCGAGCAGTCCCGAATAGCGCGCGAGCGGGTCGTCCGACGCTCGGCACGCCAGCAGCGCCGCGAAGTTTGCCTCGTTCTCGGCGGCACAGCCCATCGCGTGAGCGGTCTCGTGCGCCATCGTGAATATGCGTCCCGAGTCGGGAAAGTCGGCGTTGACGTTCGCCTCGCCGGTGAAGGGCAGGAATATGCCGGTCAGTCCCGCGTGGCTGAGCGCACGGCTCGCCGCAACCGGTTTCGTCCACAGCGGCGTGCAGTCGGCGAAGAATTCGTTCTCCTCCGCCAGCGCCTGCCACGCTCGCCGCGCAGCGGTCGACTGGTCGCCAAAGCCGCCCCAGTCGACCGCGCCCCGCTCGTCGGCGGGAAGCTCGGTCACGACTTCGTTCATCTCGTCCACTATCTCACTAAGCGCCGCCGCAAGCGTGTCGCCCGACCGCTCGCGCACCTCCAGTCCGAGCTCGTACGCAAGCCCCGCCGAGCGGTAATTCGGCGCCCAGCAGAACGCGAACATCGAGAAGATCATCGACGCGGCGAGCAGCAGGCCGCTCCCGAGCGCCGCCCATCTCCTAAGCGCGTGCTTATGCCTTATCGACCGCACTATCGTCACGACGATCGCCGCCAGCACGCTCGCAATCGCTATGTATATCAGCCACTCGACAACCGAGAACGGCGCGGCGGCGAACAGCGTGCCCACCGCGTGTATCACGAACCGCGAGAAGTGCTTGTAGCTCGTGCTTATCCACTCGGGAAACTGTGCGGTTATCAGCAGAAATCCGAGCGACAGCGCGATAAGCGCCACCGCCGCAACCAGTCGCTTCGCCGAGCCTCCGAGCCGTCGACGCGGATTTGCGGGCGCTTCGGCAGCTGTCGCGGGCGCTTCGGCGGATGTCGCGACGCTCTCCGCCGCGGTGTTCTCTGCGCTCTCTGTCTCCCCGACGGTGCGGGTCTTCTCCTCCGGATAGTTCATAGTTTCTCCTTTGCGAATCGGTTCTCAAGCGGTTTCAGCGCGTCGAATATCTTGAGAATAAGCGTGTTCGACAGAAGCGCGCCGCGCTCGGTCAGCCGAAAGCCGTGCGGCGTGCGGGCGACCAGTCCCTGCTCGGCAAGCGCGTCTATCGTCTCGGCGGCGGCGTCGGGGTCGAGGCGATAGCTCCGCCTAAGCGTGCCCGCGTCTATGCCGTCGCCGGTGCGAAGTGCGAGCATCACATACTCAAACGCGCGCTCGGACGGCGGTATGCGGTCGTAGTCCTCGAATATCTCGCCGCCGCTCTCGACGGCTGTCATGTACTTCTCTATGTCCCGCGGCGCGGCGCAGCGTATGCCGAACGCATCCGAGTGCGCCGCCGCCCCGAAGCCGATGTACGGCTCGAGCCGCCAGTAGCGCAGGTTGTGCCGCGACTCATACCCCGGCTTTGCCCAGTTGGATATCTCGTAGTGGACATATTCGGCGTCGCGCAGCAGCTCGCACGCGGTCTCGTAGTATTCCGCCTGCGTGTCGTCGTCGGGCAGGAGCACGTCCCCCGCCTCCACCGCGCGAGCGAGCGGCGTTCCGCTCTCCACCTTCAGCCCGTAAGCCGAGATGTGCTCGGGCTTCAGCGCCAGTATGTCGGCTATCGACTGCCGCCAGCTCTCGGCGGTCTGTCCCGCAACGCCGTACATCAGGTCGACGCTTATATTTTTGAATTTTGCCGCGCGCGCAGCCTCCACCGCCGCTTTCGCCGCCGAAAAGTCGTGCAGCCGTCCCATCGCCGAAAGCTCCGCGTCGCAGCTCGACTGAACGCCGAAGGACACGCGGTTGAATCCCGCGCGGCGCAGGGCTTTCATCGTCTTTTTGTCTGTCGACTCTGGGTTTGCCTCGGTGGTTATCTCGGCGGTCTTCTCCACCGTGAAATGCTTGTGTATCGCGCCGAGCACCGCACAAAGCCGCTTCGCCCCGAACACCGTCGGAGTGCCGCCGCCGAAGTAGACGCTGCCCACCTTTCCCGCAATCGTCGGCGCGGTCTCGGCTATCTGACGCACGAGCGCGGCGGCATATCGGTCGCAGAGCGCGTCGTCGAATGTGGGTATCGAGTAGAAGTCGCAGTAGCTGCACTTGCGGCGGCAGAACGGTATGTGTATGTATATCCCGACCGGACGCTCGTCGCGCGCGGTGGGCGTTATCCTGTGTGCCATACCGTTCCCTCCTCTGTGTTTTATCTGTCCGCGAAAACTCAGTCCTCGTCCAGCTTGAGCACCGCCATGAACGCCTCCTGCGGCACTTCGACCGTGCCGAAGGTGCGCATCCGCTTCTTGCCCTCCTTCTGCTTCTCGAGCAGCTTCTTCTTGCGGGTAATGTCGCCGCCGTAGCACTTGGCAAGCACGTCCTTGCGCATAGCCTTGACCGTCTCGCGCGCGATTATCTTGCCGCCTATCGCCGCCTGGACGGGTATCTCGAACAGCTGGCGCGGGATGTTGTCCTTCAGCTTCTCGCAAATCTTGCGTGCGCGCGGGTACGCCTTGTCCTTGTGGACGATGAAGCTCAGCGCGTCCACTATGTCGCCGTTCAGCAGCACGTCCAGCTTGACAAGCTCGCTTCGGCGGAAGTCGCTTATCTCATAGTCGAGCGACGCGTAGCCGCGCGTGCGGCTCTTGAGCGCGTCGAAAAAGTCGTAGATTATCTCGCCGAGCGGAAGGTCGTAGTGCAGCTCGACGCGGGTCGCCTCGAGATACTTCATGTCCTTGAACACGCCGCGCCGCTCCTGGCAGAGCTCCATTATCGCGCCGGTGTAGTCGGGCGGGGTGATTATCGACGCCGCGACGAACGGCTCCTCGGCGTAGTCCAGCTCGGTGCCGTCGGGGAACTCGAGCGGGTTCTGTATCATCTTCTCGCTGCCGTCGGTGTAGTGTATCATGTAGCTTACCGACGGCGCGGTGGTTATCAGGTCGAGGTCGAACTCGCGCTCCAAGCGCTCCTGTATTACCTCCATGTGCAGCAGCCCGAGGAATCCGCAGCGGAAGCCGAATCCGAGCGCGGCGCTCGACTCCGGCTCGAAGCTGAGCGACGCGTCGTTGAGCCGCAGCTTTTCGAGCGCGTCGCGCAGGTCGGGATATTTCGCGCCGTCGGCGGGATAGACGCCGCTGAACACCATCGACTGCACCTTGCGGTAGCCGGGCAGCGCCTCCGAAGCGGGAGCGTTCGCGTGGGTCACCGTGTCGCCCACCTCGCAGTCGCGCACGTTCTTTATCGACGCGGTGAGGAATCCGACCTCGCCGGGACCGAGCTCGCCGGTGTTTATCGTCGTCTTCGCGCCGAGGTTGCCGCACTCGACCACGTCGTACTCCGCGCCCGACTGCATCATGCGCACGCGGTCGCCGACGCGGAGCGTGCCCTCCATCACGCGCAGATAGACGATAACCCCCTTGTACGGGTCGTACTGGCTGTCGAATATCAGGCAGCGCAGAGGGGCGTTCGGGTCGCCCTGCGGCGCGGGGATGTTCTTCACGATATACTCGGGCACCGCCTCCATGCCGAGACCGGTCTTCGCGGAAACGCGCGGCGCGTCGTCGACGGCGGGTATGCCTATCACGTCCTCTATCTCCTGCGCCACGCGGTCGGGGTCGGCTGCGGGAAGGTCTATCTTGTTTATCACCGGCAGCACCTCAAGCCCCGCGTCGATGGCGAGGTAGGTGTTGGCGAGCGTCTGCGCCTCTATGCCCTGCGCGGCGTCGACGACGAGCAGAGCGCCCTCGCACGCGGCGAGGCTGCGGCTCACCTCGTAGTTGAAGTCGACATGGCCGGGGGTGTCGATGAGGTTGAGCTCATACGTCTCCCCGTCCTGCGCCTTGTACTTAAGCCGAACGGCGCGCGCCTTGATGGTTATGCCGCGCTCGCGCTCAAGCTCCATGTTGTCCAGTATCTGCTCCTCCATCTCGCGCTCGGCTACCGCGCCGCACATCTCGAGCAGCCGGTCGGCGATGGTGCTCTTGCCGTGGTCGATGTGCGCGACGATGGAGAAATTACGAATCTTTGTTATGTCCTGCAAGCGTCTCTACCTCGCTCCCATTGGTTTAGGTATCACTCGGATTATAGCACAAACCCCGCCCGAGTTCAACAATTTATAGAGTAAAAGGCGGGCGGCGCGGTCTGTGCTCCGTCTGCTGTACCAAAAGTTACAGACGTAGGAAAATTTTGTGCAGATTGGGGGTGTACATTTCGGAATTATCCGTTATAATATAATAGCCGCCGACAAAAGCGGTATTTTACGGCAATAATCCGTTTTATACGGTCAAAAGAAGATTGTGAGGTATGGATATGGCAAAGAACAGCGGCAAGGGTAATCGTCCGACCGTCGCGGCTTCCGATCTCGCGCGAAACGAAGTCGTCGCGGCTCTCGAGGAGAAGCTGCGTCTCAACTTCGGATGCGAGCCGACCGAGGCAAAGCCGATACAGGTGTTCAAGGCGTGCGCGCTGGTCATGCGCGACATAATGGCGGCGCGCGTGGTGGACACCGACGCGATGATCGAAAAGACCGGCAAGAAGCAGATACACTACATGTCGCTCGAGTTCCTGCTCGGGCGCTCGCTTGAGAAGAACGCCTACAACCTCGGCATACTCGACATAATTCGGGACGCGGTGCGCGACCTCGGCTTCGAGCCCGCCGACTTCTTCGAGATAGAGACCGACGCGGCGCTCGGCAACGGCGGACTCGGCCGTCTCGCGGCGTGCTATCTCGAGGCGATGACCACCCAGGGCATGGCTGCGACCGGCTACTCGCTGCTCTACGAATACGGTCTGTTCCGCCAGAAGTTCATCGACGGCGAACAGCAGGAGCTGCCCGACAAGTGGCTGGACATAGACGACGTGTGGCTTATAAACAACTTTGCGGACAGCTATACCGTCCGCTTCGGCGGCAAGGTCGACTATCAGTGGCGCGGCGGCCGCATGTACCCCGTCTACACCGACGCGACCGAGCTTATCGCCCAGCCGAGCGACCTGCTCGTCGGCGGCTTCGCAAACGGCATGGTCAACCGCCTGCGCCTCTGGTCGGCGCGCGTGGAGGGCGAGATAGACATGACCCTTTTCGGTCAGGGACAGTACATGAAGGCGGTCGAGCGCCGCGCCATGGCGGAGATGATAACCAAGTGCCTCTACCCCGAGGACAGTCACATGGAGGGCAAGATGCTGCGCCTGCGCCAGGAGTACTTCCTCGCGTCGGCAACCGTGCAGGACGTGGTGCACAAGCACTTCGAGCAGTACGGCACGCTCAAGAACCTCGCGCAGAAGCACATCTTCCAGATAAACGACACCCACCCGACCTTCGCCATACCCGAGCTCATGCGCATCCTACTCGACGAGCACGGCTACGACTGGGACGAGGCGTGGAACATCGTCACGAATTCGGTCTGCTACACCAACCACACCGTGCTTCCCGAGGCTCTCGAGTGCTGGCCGCAGAATCTCGTCCAGATGCTGCTGCCCCGCGTCTACGACATAATCCTCGAGATACACAACCGCTTCGAGCGGGACATCGAGGCTCGCTTCGGTAACGACGGCTCGAAGAAGAAGGCAATGTCCATCCTCTACGACGGACAGGTGCGTATGGCTAACCTCTGCGTCGCCGGCTGCCGCAAGATAAACGGCGTTGCCGCGCTGCACACCCAGATACTCAAGGACAAGGTGTTCGCCGACGCCTACCACATGTTCCCGAACAAGTTCGAGAACGTCACCAACGGCATAGACCACCGCCGCTGGCTCGGTCAGGCAAACCCGCTGCTCGCCGACCTCATCACCGAGCTCATCGGACCCGCCTGGCAGACCGACGCGTCGCTGTTTAAGCAGCTGGAGAAGTATGCCGACGACAAGGCGGTGCTCGACCGCCTCGCCGAGATAAAGCTCGCGAACAAGAAGACGATGACCGCCATCGTCGAGCGCAACTGCGGCGTCAAGCTCGACCCGACCTCGATGTTCGACGCGCAGGCGAAGCGCCTCCACGAGTACAAGCGTCAGCTTATGAACCTGATGCACATACTCTGGCTCTATCTCAAGATAAAGGACGGCAACACCGCCGGAATGCAGCCGCGCACCTTCATCTTCGGCGCGAAGGCTGCGAGCGGCTACCGCATCGCCAAGCGGATAATCAAGCTGATAAACGACACCGCCAAGATGATAGACGCCGACCCGGAGGCAAGCCGCTATCTCCGCGTCGCCTTCCTTGAAAACTACAACGTCTCGCTTGCCGAGCGCCTGATGCCCGCCACCGAGCTGAGCGAGCAGATAAGCCTCGCGGGCAAGGAGGCGAGCGGCACCGGCAACATGAAGTTTATGATGAACGGCGCGCTGACCATCGGCACGCTCGACGGCGCGAACGTCGAGATGTGCGAGCTTGCGGGTCGCGAGAACATGTTCATCTTCGGCATGACCGCGCAGGAGGCGGCACAGCTCGCCGTCGGCGGTCACCACCCGCAGTCCATCTACAACTCGAACCAGAACATCCACCGCGTGATCGACCTGATGCGCACCGTCGGCGGCGGCGAGGGTTACAGCGACATCGTGCACTCGCTGCTGCACGACGACACCTACCGCCTGCTCGCCGACTTCCCGAGCTACTGCTCCGCGCAGGAGGCTGCCGAGCACGCCTACCGCGACCCCGCCCGTTGGAACCGCATGTCGCTTATCAACATCGCGAACAGCGGTCACTTCGCAGCCGACCGCTCGGTTCAGGAGTACGCGAAGAACATCTGGGGTCTGTAAACTTTCCGTATAATCTCAGCAACAAAAAACGGAGAGACTTTCGTCTCTCCGTTTTTTCATACGCTCTCGATCTCGTCTATGCCCGCCGCCCGATAGAAGTCGCCGCGCCGAACGTGCCGCAGTTCGTGCTCGAGCGCCAGCCTCTGCGCGACGATGTCCAGCCGCGAATTGATGTAGACGTTGTAGCTTCCGTCGTCGTTCGGGGTGGTCATCCCCCGCACGCGGCAGGGCAGGTCGATAAGCCTGATTATGACATCCGACATTCTTGCCTATTTCCGCTCCTTGTTTTGCAAACTCAGCAGACAGTGTTTGTGTGTATGTGTTTCGTTGTCACGCTCGCGCTTCTTTCAGCCGCGCTGTTCTTTCAGCCGCTCCAGCGTGCGTATTGCCTCCTCGATGTCCTCGGTCGTCGCGTCCTTCGAGGTGGAGAACAGCACCCGCAGCTCGGGGCGCATCCGCAGTCCGTCGAGCATCTCCCTCACCTCGGGGGTGCGCTCGAACGTCTCCTCGCCGCCCATCAGATACTCGACCGACACGCCGAGCACCGACGCCATCGCCATCGCCGCGTTCGCGCCCGGTCTACGCTCGCCGCTGAGGTATCGCGAGATCGCCGCCTCGGTCACTCCGCTCCTGCGCGAAAGCTCCTTCTGGCTCATGCCGTGCTCGGCTATCAGTTCACCGAGCCTCACCGGAAAATCCGGCATCGTTATCCCTCCTAATAGAATATTTGTTCTGGTTTTATTATATCACACCGTTGTCGGTTGTCAATAGCTTTCGCAAAATAAAGGACAGCCGGCTGCCCGACTGCCCTGTCTCTCCCGTGACTGTCCGAATCACTCCCGCTCGTACAGGTCGCGGAGCTTCGCCGCGTCGCTCTCCACCGCGTGTATCAGCGAGAACAGCGACTGCGCGAGCTGCGGGTAGCCGTCCTTTATCGCGTCGTGGCTGAGCGGCTCGAGCAGATGCTCGCGTCGGTCGAGCGAGGTCTCGTAGCCCTGCTCGGCAAGCGCAAGCCGCGCGTCGATGAGCGTACGCGCCTCGCGTTCGTCGAGCGCGAAGAACTTGCCCGGTTCGCTGCCGCTGCGCTCGTACACCTCGCGGAACATCTTGTATATCGCGACCGACAGGATGCTGTAGCTCTCCGCCACCAGCGCCGAGTCGTTGGTCTTGCCGACAAGGTCGAACACCAGGGTCAGCGCGTTCTGAAGTATCTTCTTCGAGAACATCGCCACCATGCTGCCGCGCACGCGGTTGTCGTTCGACTCGCTCGCGTCGAAAAACTCGTTCGGGTCGACGTCGCCGCCGTCGCGCGACGCGCTGCGTCCGAGCAGGAAATCGGCGCTCACTCCGTAGTAATCGGCGGCGAGCGCGACAAATCGCAGACCCGGCTCGCGAAGTCCGCGTTCGTAGTGCGAAAGCAGCGCCTGGCTCACGCCCAGCGCTTCCGCCGCCTCCTTTTGACTTACTCCCTTCTCTCGCCTAAGCAGCGAAAGTGTGCGCGGAAAATCAGCATTCAGTTCCGGCAAAATATCCCACTCCCAATCTCTTACAAAACCCGCGCCATCGCTGTTAGCTTCGGCTTGCATTACGCAGGGTTATGATGCTCGCACGCATTTTACAGTGAGTATATTATAGCCCGCAATATTTCATTTGTAAAGGGCTAAAATCAAATTTTCTTTGATTTTGTCGAAAAAGTGTGACTCAGCCCTCCCCGAAATCTATTGAAGTTTTATCACCGTTGTGCTAAAATATAGGCGCGAAAGCAAATCTCTTGAAAATCGAAAGGGTGTAATAGATATGGAACAGATGAAGGTTTTGGTGGAGGGCAGCGCTCGCCACGTCCACGTCACCAAGGAGGCTCTCGAGGCGCTGTTCGGCGCGGGCTACGAGCTTCACAACAAGCGCGAGCTGAGCCAGCCCGGTCAGTATCTGACCGAGGAGAAGGTTCGCATAGAGGGACCGCGCGGCGGAATCGACCGCGTGTCGATACTCGGGCCGGAGCGCTCGGCTGTTCAGGTGGAGGTCAGTTTCACCGACGCGCGCGTGCTCGGACTCACTCCCCCCGTCCGTGAGAGCGGCGACCTCAAGGGCAGCGCTCCCTGCAAGATAATCGGACCCGCCGGCGAGATCGAGATAAACGAGGGCGTGATAGTCGCGAAGCGCCACATCCACATGACCCCCGACGACGCCGCGAAGTACGGTCTTTCGGACAAGGAGACGGTGCAGGTTCGCCTGGAGGGCGAGCGCGCGCTGACGTTTGACGAGGTGGTCGTGCGTGTCAGCCCGAAGTTCCGCGCGGCGATGCACATCGACTTCGACGAGGGCAACGCGGCGTGCCTGGGTGCCGATACATATGGCGTCGTAATCAAGAAGTAATTATACACACAAAGGAGGTGGCAGCGATGGCGGAGAAGAACGCCAAGACTGCTAAGACCAAGAAAACCGAGCCTGCCAAGACCAAGCCGGTCGAGAAGAAGCCGACCGAAGCCGTGAAGACCGAGAAGGCGGCAAAGCCCGCGGCGAAGGCGGAAGTCAAGAAGCCCGCGGTGAAGACCGAGAAGGCGGCGAAGCCCGAGAAGGTCGCAAAGCCCGCGGCAAAGAAGACCGAAGCCAAGGCGGAGAAGCCCACCGCGACTAAAGCCGCCAAGAAGCCCGCGGCCAAGAAGCCGGTGGACAAGGCGGCGCAGAAGGCGCTCGCCGACCACATCTACCTCTACCACGAGGGCAGCGAGTGCAAGGCGTACGACTGGCTGGGCGCGCATCCCGCGACGGTCGGCGGCAAGAAGGGCTACACCTTCCGCGTCTGGGCGCCGAACGCCAAGAGCGTGTCGGTCATCGGCGAGTTCAACGGCTGGACGCGCGACAAGGGCGTGATGAAGCGGATGAAGGCGGACAGCGAGGTCTGGGAGACATTCATCGCGGGCGCCGACATCTATCACTCGTACAAGTACTCGGTCGAGTCGCAGTCGGGTGACATCATGGACAAGTGCGACCCGTACGCCTTCCACGCCGAGACCCGACCCGCCAACGCGTCCAAGCTCTATCCGCTCGACGGCTGCCACAAGTGGACCGACGCGGCGTGGATGAAGAAGCGCGCCGAGGGCAGCGTCCTCGACAAGCCGATGAGCATCTACGAGATGCACCTCGGCAGCTGGAAGAAGGTCACAAACGGCGCGGACGGTCAGTTCTACAGCTATGACATGATAGGCGACGAGCTCATCCCCTACCTCAAGGAGACCGGATTCACGCACGTCGAGTTCATGCCGGTCATGGAGCATCCGCTCGACGCGAGCTGGGGCTATCAGGTCACCGGATACTTCGCCGCGACCAGCCGCTTCGGCACACCCGCCGACCTCATGCGGCTTATCGACCGCCTGCACAACGCGGGCATAGGCGTGATACTCGACTGGGTGCCCGCCCACTTCCCGCGCGACGGTCACGGCCTTGTCGAGTTCGACGGCACCGGGCTGTACGAGGGCGAGGACGTGCTCATGCGCGAGCATCCCGACTGGGGCACCCGCATCTTCGACTACTCGCGCACCGAGGTTCGGGCGTTCCTGCTGTCCAGCGCGAACTTCTGGGTGGAGGTGTTCCACGCCGACGGCATACGCATAGACGCGGTCGCGTCGATGCTCTACCTCGACTACGGCAGGCAGGACGGTCAGTGGCGCGCCAACAAGCACGGCGGCAAGGAAAACCTCGAGGCGGTGGCGTTCCTGCGCAAGCTGAGCGAGGTGCTGCTCTCCGCCCATCCGGACGTGGCGCTGATAGCCGAGGAGTCGACCGCCTGGCCGATGGTCACCAAGCCCCCGCACGACGGAGGTCTCGGCTTCAACTTCAAGTGGAACATGGGCTGGATGAACGACATGATGCACTATGTCTGCCTCGACCCCTACTTCCGCCAGTTCAACCACAAGGACATAACCTTCTCGTTCATGTACGCGTTCAGCGAAAACTTCCTGCTTCCCGTTTCGCACGACGAGGTCGTCCACGGCAAGCGCTCGCTGCTCGACAAGATGCCCGGCGAGTATGAGCAGAAGTTCGCCGGCGTCCGCGCGTTCCTGCTGTACATGTTCGCGCATCCTGGCAAGAAGCTGCTGTTCATGGGTCAGGAGTTCGGTCAGTTCATCGAGTGGAACTTCGAGAACTCGCTCGACTGGCTGCTGCTCGACTTCGACCGCCACGCGAAGCTGAAGGACTACGTCTCCGCGCTGAACAAGTTCTACAAGGCGAACCCCGAGCTGTGGGAGATAGACTACTCGTGGGACGGCTTTGAGTGGATATGCCACGACGACTTCCGCGCGAACACGGTCAGCTTCGTCCGCCGCGACAAGAAGGGACGCGAGCTGCTGTTCGTGATAAACTTCTCGCCTGTCAACCGCGACGGCTATCTCGTCGGCGTGCAGCGCAGCGGCGTCTACAAAGAGGTGTTCAACACCGACTCGACCGCTTTCGGCGGGGAGGGCGCGCACCTCAACACCGAGCCGCTGTACACCTACGCGGTGCCGCAGCACGAGCGCGAGCGTTCGATACGCATAAACCTGCCCCCGATGGGCGGCGTGGTGCTGAGATTGGATCGCGAGCTTAAGAAGGATAAGAAGGCGTAAATCATGCTATGTACAGCCCATCGACTTCGGTCGGTGGGCTGTTTTTATATCCTGGTTGGAAAATTCCAACAAATTTTTTGTCGAATTTATAAAAAATGGATGACAAACCGATTTGCGTATGGTATAATTTAGCCAAAGTGGATGCGTGCGCCCGAAAAACGGTTTCGGGAGACAGCGTGCGCACCGCAAAGGAGGCTATAAGTCATGGGCAACAGAAAGAACGTCGTGGCGATGATACTTGCCGGTGGACAGGGATCGCGCCTGTATGTGCTGACCACCAAGGTCGCGAAACCCGCCGTTCCTTTCGGAGGGAAATACCGCATAATCGACTTTCCGCTGTCTAACTGCATAAACTCGGACATAGACACGGTCGGAGTGCTCACCCAGTACCGCCCGCAGGAGCTGAACGCCTACATAGGCAACGGTCAGCCGTGGGATCTTGACCGCAACGACGGCGGCGTCCACGTCCTTCAGCCGTACATGACCGGCTCGACCGGCGAGTGGTACAAGGGCACGGCAAACGCCATCTACCAGAACATGGACTTCATCGAGCAGTACGACCCCGAGTATGTCGTAATCCTCGGCGGCGACCACATCTACAAGATGGACTACGCCAAGATGCTCGACCAGCACAAGCGCCAGAACGCGGCGGCGACCATCGCCGTCATCGAGGTCGAGTGGGAGGAGGCGAGCCGCTTCGGCATCATGTCGGTCGACTCGGAGAACCGCATAACCGAGTTTGTCGAGAAGCCGAAGGAGCCGAAGTCCAACCTCGCGTCGATGGGCATATACGTCTTCACCTGGTCTAAGCTGCGCGACTATCTCAACGCCGACGAGGCAAACCCGAACTCGAAAAACGATTTCGGCGGGGACATCATTCCCGCCATGCTCGCTGCCGGCGAGACGGTCGTCGCGCACAAGTTCGACGGCTACTGGAAGGACGTCGGCACGATAAACAGCCTGTGGGACGCGAACATGGACATGCTGATAAACCCGCAGCTCGACGCGTTCGGCAGCGACTGGAAGGTGTACACCCGCAATCCTACCGCGCCGCCGCACTATATCGGCAAAAACGCGCGCGTCGAGCACTCGATAGTGCCGGAGGGCTGCGAGATAGAGGGCGACGTCGAAAACTCGGTGCTCTTTCACAGCGTGATGATCGGCGAGGGCGCGAAGGTTCGCTACTCGGTGATAATGCCCGGCGCGGTCATCGACCCGGGCGCGGTTGTCGAGTACGCGATAGTGGCGGAGGACGCGCATGTCGCGGCGGGAGCGCACGTCGGCGCAGACCCGAAGGACACCCATCCCGACAAGTGGGGCATCGCGGTGGTCGCGGCGGGCGTGACTATCGGCAAAAACCGCATGGTCGAGCCGAAGGACATGATAGACAGCGACCTCGCGGACAAGGAGGCGAAGTAAGCCATGAATAATCTACACGGAATAGTCTTCGGATACAGCACAGAGCACCAGCAGGGACTGCGCGAGCTTGTCGATCACCGCACCGCGCCGTCGATACCCTTCGGCGGACGCTACCGCCTCATCGACTTCGTCATATCCACAATGACAAACGCCGGCATAACCGACATCGGCGTGCTGATGGAGGAGCGCTATCAGTCGCTTCTCGACCACCTCGGCACCGGCAAGGACTGGGACCTCAGCCGCAAGCTCGGCGGACTCAAGCTGCTGCCGCCGTTCGCGCTCGCCGAGAGCCGCCGCCACAAGGGCTCGAACAACTACTTCGGCGTGATGGACGCGCTGTCGAGCGTGCGCACCTATGTCGAGCGCATCCGCCAGGACTACGTCGTTATCGCCGACGCGATGACCGTCGCAAACTTCGACCTCGCCAAGGTGTTCGACAACCACCTCAAGATGGGCGCGGACGTCACGGCGGTCTGCATCCCCGACGACCGCTACATCGACCCGTCGGTGCGCTTCAAGTTCGGTCAGGACGGCTGGGCGACCGACATCAAGATATGCAAGGACGGCGGCCTTCAGCACGCGGACGGCATCGCCGGTCTCGGCTTCTATATCCTGTCCAAGGAGCTGCTGCTGAGCATGATAGACGACTGCGCCGAGCACGGCGAGTACGACTTCGAGAGCGGCGTGCTGCTGCGCCATCTCAGCGAGCTGAAGATAGCCAGCTACATCGTGCCGGTGTTCGCCGCGCGTCCCGAGACCACCCAGCTCTACTACGAGCTTTCGATGAAGCTGCTCGACAGCCAGGTTCGCCGCGACCTTTTCCCGCGCGACCGCACGGTCAAGACCAAGGTCCGCGACGAGGCGCCCACCTACTACTCGCCCGACTCGCGCTCGAAAAACTGCCTCGTCGCCGACGGCTGCTACATCGAGGGCGACGTCGAGGACAGCATAATCTTCCGCGGCGTCAAGATACACCCCGGCGCGAAGGTCAAGGGCTGCATCCTCATGCAGGACACCGTTGTCGAGGCGGGCGCGGAGCTTCAGTGCGTCATAACCGACAAGGACACCCGCATCAAAGAGGGTCGCATGCTGATGGGGCACGAGTCCTATCCGATAGTAATTTCCAAGGGAAGCGAGGTCTGATCCTATGAAGACATTGTTCGTAACCAGCGAGTGCGCGCCGTTCGCCAAGAGCGGAGGCCTGGGAGACGTCGCGGGCGCGCTGCCCGAAGCTCTCCAGGCGCCGGGCAACTCCTGCCGCGTCGTTCTGCCCCTCTACGGCAGCATAAGCGACCACTGGCGTCAGCAGATGACATACGAGAAGAACTACTATGTCACGCTCGGCTGGCGCAAGATATACTGCGGCGTGTTCACCATGAAGTACCGCAGCACCATCTACTACTTCCTCGACAACGAGTACTACTTCAAGCGCGACCGCCTCTACGGTCACTTCGACGACGGCGAGCGGTTCGCCTTCTTCTCCCGCGCGGCAGCCGAGCTTCTCTGGAACATCGACTGGCGTCCGGACATCGTCCACTGCAACGACTGGCAGTCGGCGCTCGTGCCCCTCTACCTCCACGACATGATGGGCTCGGACGAGTCGCTGCGAAACATCAAGACGCTGTTCACCATCCACAACATCGAGTACCAGGGACGCTACGGTCACGAGCTGCTCGGCGAGCTGTTCGGACTCAACGAGGGCTGGTACACGTCGGGCAAGCTCGAGTTCGAGAAGGACGTGTCGCTGATGAAGGGCGCCATGCTCACAAGCGACGCGGTCAACACCGTCTCCCCCACCTACGCAAACGAGCTGCGCTATCCCTACTACGCCTACGGTCTGGACGGCGTGGTGAACGTGCTCGGCGACAAGTTCAGCGGCATACTCAACGGCATAGACACGGTGAGCTACGACCCGTCCACCGACCAGAGCATCATCGAGGACTACTCCGCCGACGACATATCGGGCAAGGCGAAGTGCAAAGCCGACCTTCAGCAGTCGCTCGGACTGTCGGTCGAGCCGGACACCCCGATAGTCGCCTGCGTCACCCGACTGGCGGCGCACAAGGGCATGGATCTCGTGCTCGCGCGTATGGACGCTATGATGTCGCTCGGCGTGCAGTTCGTCGTCCTCGGAACGGGCGAGCACGGCTACGAGCAGTTCTTCCGCCAGGCGGCGCAGCGCTATCCCGGACGCGTCGCCGCGTGCATCACCTTCAGCGAGGATCTCGCGCGCCGCATCTACGCCGGCTCGGACATCTTCCTCATGCCGTCGCAGAAGGAGCCGTGCGGCCTCAGTCAGATGATCGCCATGCGCTACGGCACGATACCGGTCGTGCGCGAGACCGGCGGTCTGAAGGACACGGTCGAGCCGTACAACGAGTTTGAGCACACCGGACTCGGCTTTACCTTCGCCAACTACAACGCCGACGAGATGATACACGTCCTCTGGCTCGCGACCCGCCTCTACCGCTCCGACCCGGATGAGTGGGAGGCGATGAAGCTGCGCGGTATGAAGCGCGACTTCTCCTGGGCAAGGTCGGCGCTCGAGTACCGCAAGCTCTACCAAAAAATTACCGGCAAGCGCTGACCCGAACGCAAAACAAAAACCCCGAATGTCATAAACATTCGGGGTTTTTTCTATGTCCGAAATCAGCCTCACTTTACCACGATCACCCTTACTTTGCCGCCGTTCTCCGGCGCGGCGTCGAGCAGCAGCTCGAACTTCTCGCCCTGCGCGCGCGCCGCCGACACCAGTTCGAGCGTGCTCTCGAAGTCGCTCGCGTTCATAAACACCTCGGTGCTCTCGAGATACACCTGCACGCCCGACGCTATCGGCACGTTCTTCCCGCCTATCTTGACCGCAGCCGAGCCGACGAAGGTCGTGCGGTCGGCGGCATAGCTCACGTCCAGCGCCTTGTACTTCTCTATCTCGCCCGACGCTCCGGTCGCGACGCCGCACCAGAAATAGCGCCGTCCGTAGGTCGCGTTCTTCTCGCTCGCGCGCAGGTCGGAGGGCAGGAACGCGGTCTGCGCGACCTTTCCGTCGTCGCTGCCGCTCGAGCCGGTGAGCACGATGTGACGGCGGTCGTAGCTGACCGACAGCGTGCCTCCGCCGATGGTCTCCTCCTCGACGTACATCCACGCCCTGCCGTAGTTGTAGCGGTCGCCGGTCACGTCGTCGAAAACTATCAGGTTCGCGCGTCCCTCCTCGTCATAGGTCACGTTGAGTATGCTCGACGCGGGTATCTTCGTGCGGTTTATGTCCTCGCGGGTGATGCTCACCGGAGTCTGACCGCCGACCCGCTCGAAGAACATGCAGCCCACCGCGAGCGGCGTTCCGCCGAGCGTCAGCGCGTCCAGGTCGAGCGCCGAGTTCGTCGCGCGGTCGCTCACCTTCGACACCGACGGCTGTCCCTTGCTGCCGCAGGCGACCGACACAAGCTCGCCGTCCGCGGCGCCGTCGGTCGGGATGCTCAGCGTCGGTCCGCCGAGAAATTTCACCTTCGAGCCGTCGACAACGCCGACCGCCCGACCGTTGCTGCCCTCCAGAGCGCCTGCAACGCGTCCGTCCGGCGCGAATATCAGGGTCAGTCTCTCATTGGGCTTGAACTGCGAAACGCTCTTAACGGCGCACGGAGCGAGTCTCAGAGTGTTTCCGTAGACGGTTATCGACTCGGGGGCGGTGGTGTTCGGCACGGCGTAGGTGTACACCGCGCTGAGACGGAAGCCGCCGACCATTATCACGCTGCTGCCCGGAATGTAGCTCGCGGCGTCATAATCAGCGAGCGCGGAGAACGATGTCTCCGCGCCGTTTTTGTATATCGTAACGCCTTCCGGTGCTCCGAGCGCCTCGCGCAGCGCCGTGAGGGTCGTGCCCGGTTCTATCAGCGCCACCTTCGCCTCGCCGGTGCGCGCCACAACGTGCTTTACCGTGCCGTCCGAGCCGAGGGTCAGCTCGAGCACGTCGCCGTAGCTGAGATAGTCACGCACCGCGCTGAACGCCTGCGACGCGCTCATCTCGCCGTTTTCCACCTTGTAGGTCGGAGTGTTCGCGGGAACGGTGAACACCTCGCCGGTGATGGCGGTCACACGGTCGCCCGAGTAGTAGGCAAAGGATACCGTGCGGTTGCGGCTCTCGAGCAGCTCCGCCTTAACGATAGCGCCGCTCGCGTTGTCGACGGTGAGCTTCGCGCTGCGGGCTATCCAGCCCTCGTCCACCGGCGCGAGGCAGAGCACCTCGGTCGAGCCGTCGAGCGAGACGTAGCAAAGCCCGTCCTCGGTCTTAACCGAGTAGATGAACGCGTCCTGCTTCTCGGAGGTGGTCATCTTCACCTTCTCGGCGTACATTATCGCGGTCGCGTTCTCGTTGAGGGTCAGCTTCTTGCGGGTGCCGACATCCTCGGCGGTCAGACCCGCGGCGTTGGTGAAGCGGTCGTCCGGACGCTCGGCGATGCGCACGCCGCCCGAATCAACCGACAGTATAAGCGCCGATGAAATCGACTCTCCGTACATGCCGTCTATCAGCTTGGTGCCGTCCTTCTTCTCGACGAACAGCGCGTTGTAGAAGATGTTCGCGGCGTCGGCGCGGCTTATCGCCTCGTAGTCGCCACGGCTCACGCGGTCGCCGAGTCCGCTCGACGCCGCCTTGTCGGTGAAGTTCTTCGGCCAGGTGAAGCCGACATCCGCGTCGGTGTAGCCGAGCGCGCGCAGGATTATCGTCGCCGCCTCGCCGTAGGTTATCGTGTTGTTCGGCTTGAAGGTGCCGTCGGTGTAGCCCTTGAGCAAGCCCAGACCGCCCTTCTCCTTGTCGCGCGCGGCGTAGTTTATGAACTTAGCCGACCAGTCGCTCGACGGCACGTCGCCGAAGATGGTGTACGCGCCGAAGGTCTCGCAGGTCTTGCCGCCGCCGAGCAGCATCACCACCATCTTGGTGAACTCGGCGCGGGTGAGCGTGTTCTGCGGCTTGAAACTGCCGTCGGTGTAGCCGTTTACCACGCCGAGGCCGCTCAGCAGCTCGAGACGCGCCGAAAGCTGGCTGTCCGCGACGTCGCTGTACGCGCCCGCCATCGGCAGGAGCCCGATCACCAGCACCGCCGCAAGCAGCAGCGAAACGATTCTCTTCTTCATGTTCATCTTCCTCCCCTTACTCGTTGCGTAAAGCTTCGACAGGCTGCAATCTGGACGCACGACCCGCCGGATAGACGCCGAATATCACGCCGAACGCCACCGATACCACAAACGATACCGCCAGTATGTACGGCGGCGGCGCGATTATCGTGTCAAGCACCAGTTTTCCCGCGACCACCGTGCCGAGACACCCGACCACCATTCCGATTATGCCGCCGAGTGTGGACACCATCGCCGCCTCTATCAGGAACTGCGTGATTATCGAGCGGCGCGGCGCGCCTATCGCCTTGCGTATGCCTATCTCGCGGGTGCGCTCGGTCACCGTAACGAGCATGATGTTCATTATGCCTATGCCGCCGACGAGCAGCGAGATCGCCGCTATCGAGCCGAGCAGCACCGCCTGCTCCGCGAAGCCCTCGGTCTGGCTCTGCTGCCACTGGTCGTTCGAGTAGACGTCGACATAGCCCTGGTTCGTGTCCACTCTCGCCTCGAGGAACGCCTTGACGCGGTTGGACACCTCCTGCACCGTGTCCGAGCTTGCCGCCTTGACGATGAACTCGTAGCTCGACGAGCCGCCGCCCGACGACTTGTTTATACGCTTCTCCAGCGTGTACGGCACAACGACGATGTTGTCGCGGTAGCTGCCGCCGTACTCCTCGCTTACGCCCTTCGACTCGTAGTAGCCCACCACCGTGTACTCGTCGCCGGAGATGGTTATCTTCTTGCCCACCGGGTCGGCGTAGTTGAACAGGTCCGCCGCGACCTTCGAGCCGAGCACGCAGACGCGGTTCATCTTCTGGATGTCCAGATAGCAGAGGTCGCGCCCTCCCTTGAGCTTAAAGCCCGAGCAGACCGAATACTTGTCGCTCGCGAGGTAGATGTTCGGGTACTCCGCGCGCTTCGACTGATAGCGGATGCTGTTCGACCAGGCGTACTTCTGCGGCGTTATGCCGATGACCTTCTCCGGTCCGAGCTCGGCGCAGAGCTGCTCCAGCTCTCGAGTATAATCGGGAGTGCCGCCGCTGCCCCACTGGTAGTAGTAGACCTGGATCTGGTTTGTGCCCATCTTCTCGAACTGCTCCATCACCGCGTCCTGCTGTGCCTGGACTATCGAGACGAGGATTATCACCGCCGCGATGCCGATTATTATGCCGAGCATGGTAAGAAACGAGCGTCCCTTGTTCGAGCCTATCGACTTCGCCGCCATCTTTATCGACTGAAGTATGCTCATGCGCTGGCACCTCCCATCGACCCTAACAGGTCACCGGTCGAACCGCTGCGCGGCTTTCCCATCGACCCCAAGGGGTCGCCGTTGCTGCCGTCGTCGCCGTCCCGTTTCGAGTCGTAGACGATGCGTCCGTCGAGCAGGCGTATCGCGCGGTCGGCGGATGCCGCGATGTCGCGGTCGTGGGTTATCAGCACCACCGTCGAGCCCGCGGCGTGCAGGTCGCGCAGTATCCGCATGACGTCCTCGGTGGTGTGGCTGTCCAGGTTGCCGGTCGGCTCGTCGGCGAGGATAAGCGGCGGGTTTGTCACTATCGCGCGCGCGATGGCGACACGCTGCTGCTGACCGCCGGACATCTCGCTCGGCTTGTGGTTCGCGCGGTGGTCGATGCCCACCTTCTCAAGCGCGGCGTACGCAAGCTCCTGACGGCTGGTCATCAGCTTCGCGTCCGCGCCGTAGAGGTCCTTCGCGTCCTTGCGCGCCCTCCGTCCCGCTCCCGAGTATATCAGCGGAAGCTCGACGTTCTCAAGCGCGGTGAGCGCGGGTATCAGGTTGAATCCCTGGAAGATGAAGCCTATCTCGCGGTTTCGTATGTTGGACAGCTCCTGGTCGCTCAGCGAGCTTACAAGCTCGTCGTGAAGGTAATACTCGCCGTAGGTCGGCAGGTCGAGGCACCCGAGTATGTTCATCATCGTCGACTTGCCCGAGCCGGACGAGCCGATTATCGCGGTAAACTCGCCGCGGTCTATCGTGAGGCTCACGCCGTCCAGCGCGCGCACCTCGCTCTCGAGTCCCTCGCCGTATATCTTGTAGATGTCGCTGAGCTCTATCAGGCGCTCGGGCGGCGAGGAGGAATATGCTGTGTTCATTCGTGCGCCTCCTTAGCCTATCGCCACGACGCTGCCGCCGCCGTACATTCCGTCCATGCCCTCCTGACCGGCTATGCCCTCGGCGACGTACAGCTCAACGCCGTCCTCGATGCCGCTCTTTATCTCGACCTGGCTCTCGTCGGACATTCCCGTCTCGACGAGCACCGCGTAGAAGCCCTCGGGCACAACTCCCTCGGCAAGCTGCGGCGCGTCGGACGGCGCCTTCTCGCCCTCCTGCAGCTTTACGAACACGCACGCGCCTATCTCGGTGTACTTCACCGCGTTGACCGGCACCAGCACGCAGTCCTCCGCCTCGTTCATCACTATCTCATAGCGCATTGAGGAGTTGGCGCGAAGTCCCTCGCCGTTCTCGATGGTTATCACCGCCGGATAGGTCGCGTAGCCCCAGTCGTACTTGCCCTCGAGCGCGACCGAGCTGACCGTTCCGAAGTAGGGCATTTCGCCCTCGCTGGTCTCCTGCGTCAGATTGACCGGCGTGCCCACCTGCACGTTGCCGACGTTGCGCTCGTCCAGCTCTATCTCGACGGTCATCGCCGACGTGTCCGATATGGCAAGTATCGGCGCCTTCTCCTCCAGCTGCTGACCCGCCACCGCGGTTATCGCCGTGACCATGCCGCTCATCGGAGCAGCGCCGTTCAGCTTGTCGAAGGTCTCGTTCAGCTTGGCTATATCCTCGTCCGCCCCCGCTATCTTGTCCTCGTCGTCCTTTATCTGCTTGTCATAGCCCTCGACGCGCTCGCGCACGCTCTTAGAGTTCTCCTGAAGCGCGTCTATCTCGCTGTCATACTCGTCGCCGCTGAGGGTGTACATCGTGTCCCCCTTCTTGTACTCGGCGTAGGCGGTCATGTTCAGCGACAGCACCTTGCCCTTTGCCGGCGCGGTGAGCGTCTCCACCTGCGAATACTCGAGCTTTGCCTGCTCGGCGGGGGTGATGGTGTCGCCGTTCGCGGCGGTGAGGGTGAAGATAGCCTCCATGCCCTCGGTCAGCGCGCCCGGGTTCGACATCGTGACCTCGACGGCGAACAGCACCGCGCCCTCGGTGGTGACATAGCGCACCTTGTCTATCTTTGTGACCTTGCCGCTGAGAACCTCCATGCTCGCGGGTATCGACACGTTCGCGGTCTGACCGAGCTTTATGTCGTTCTCATACGCATAGCTGAAGTAGCACTTGAGGCGCATCTCCTCGTCGCGGACTATCTTTCCGAGCACCGCGCCCTCGGACAGCATCTCGCCCACGCGGACGCTGTCGCTCATCTCGACCAGCTTGCCGTTGAACGGCGCGGTGAGATTGCGCTTCGCCACCTTGGCGCGGATGTCGGCTATCTGCTTGTCGAACTCGCTGAGCGACTCGTAGTCCTTGACGCGGGTCTCGCGGGTCTTCTCGATGGCGTTCTGATACTCGACCTTGCTGTCCTCCAGCTTCTGGATCTCCTCCTTGAGCGCGGTGTCGTCCAGGCGGAACAGCTCCTGTCCCTCGTAGACGATGTCGCCCTCGGTCACCAGTATCTCGAGCAGCTCGCCGCGAACCGGAGCCGTGACCGACTCGGTGCGGTTAGCCTTGACCTGACCGTAGCCGCTTATCGAATTGGAGAACGAACCCCGATAGGAATATGTAGTCTGCGGAGGCGGCACCGGCTCGGGCTCGAGGAACAGCTTGTACACGCCGTACCATATTCCCGCGGCTACCGCGAGCAGTATCACTCCGATGACCGACCACTTGATTATCTTCTTGCGGCGGCGTTTCTTCGCCGCGATGCGACGCTTCTCCTGACGCGCGGCAGCTATCGGGTCAACCGTCTCTTGCGAGGCTGCAGGCGCCTCCGGCGTCTCGGCGGCTGCGGTCGCGACCTGCGTCGACTGCTCTTCCGCGGCACCGGTCGGCTGCGTCTCCACAGCCTGGTTTTCAGGGTTCTTGTTCTCGTTCAATTTGCTCTCCTCCTATCTTGCATCACTCTGCTAATCAGACGATTAAAACACGGGATTTGTTCCCATTGTAGACGAGCGAAAAGGAAAAATCAAGCGAATTTATAGATTGTTTACAATTTGTAACCTCATTGTAACTATTAGACCGTGGGCTGCGCCCACACCCCCTAAGACCTTGGGGACTTTGTCCCCAAACCCCTAAGGTCGCGAGGTTGCGCACCTCGCGCTGCGGCAACTTTTCTCGCGTGAGAAAAGTAGCCAAAAGAACGCTTAAGAGGTGGCTACAAAAAGCGTTATCGGAAAAGGGACTCCGATAGCCGCTTTTTGAACTCGCCACCCCTTAAGAATTCCCAAGGGCAAATAGGGGTCGCGTTCTCGTACAACTGACCATACGAACCGTCAGTCTCTGCGTCGTGCATACCGCATCGAAAGCTGTACGCCACCGTGGAGCGGAGTCAAAAGGTTCCTGCCTCCAACACGCTCAGCCGCTTACCCTGATGTGGGTGTGAGTTTCTGCGTCTATTGAGCGTGGGGGAGGGGTATCGCACCCTAAAACGTATGGGGCAAGCGAATTCTTTCGACAACTCATAGCTAAGCGGCTGAGCGACCTATGGGGTAGAGACCTTTAGGGGGATTCCAAAGGGGGGACGCCTTTGGCGTCTCTTTTTTGGGCAGCCTTTTTTCTCTCCGGGAGAGAAAAAATGTTGCCGAGTGAGTTCCGTGAACCTGCGGTTCACTGTGCGAGGGCGAGCAGCCCTCAAGGTCTTACGAGAGCGCGAGGTGCGTAACCTCGCGACCTTGGGAGTTTGAGGGCGAAGCCCTCAAGGTCTTAGGGAGTGGGCAACGCCCAAGGTCTTGGGTCTTGCCCAAAGTTTCTCGGTTGTGATATAATCTTTACAGAAAGTTCACGAAAACGACGGCGGGGCGTGTTATAATAGGCTCATTACGAAGCGAGAGGTGAATTTATGCCGCGCAAGATGCTGATAGTTGAGGACGAGGAAAACATAGCCGAGCTTATCGAGCTGTACATGCAGCGCGAGGGGTTCGAGACGCAGATAGCGTCGGACGGCGAGCAGGCGATAGAGAAGTTCCGCGTGTTCCGTCCGGACATCGTGATGCTGGACGTGATGCTGCCCAAGCTGGACGGCTGGGGCGTGCTTAGCGAGATACGCAGCGAGGGCAAGACTCCGGTGATAATGCTGACCGCGAAGGGCGAGCTCAGCGACCGCGTGAGCGGGCTTAACGCCGGCGCGGACGACTACATCGTAAAGCCGTTTGAGATGAAGGAGGTCATCGCGCGCGTGTCGGCGGTGATGCGTCGCAGCGGCAGCGAGCCGGACAAGCCGAAGCGCCTGGTGTTCGACAACCTGGTGATAGACATGGAGCGGTTCGAGCTTATCGTGAACGGCAAGCGGATAGACACGCCGCCGAAGGAGCTGGAGCTGCTCGCCTTCCTGGCGGGCAATCCGAACCGCGTGTACACGCGCGACCAGCTGCTCGACGAGGTGTGGGGGTTCGACTACTACGGCGACAGCCGCACGGTGGACGTCCACATAAAGCGGCTGCGCGAGAAGATAGAGGGCGCGAGCGAGCACTGGGAGCTGAAAACCGTGTGGGGAGTAGGATACAGATTTGACACGGACCAGTAAACGTGCAAGGACGTAGGAGTTTGGTGGTAACCGCGCCCGGTTTCGCATAGCGAAATCGCAGCCAATTCTGCATGGCTGCGAAGGAAGCGGTTCAGCGCGGAACGGCAAGTCTCATGCTTTGCGCTGCGGCTGTCTCTTCCGCGCGGTTGACACCGACGCGTAAATTGGAGATGATTTCGTGAAGACGATATTCGGGCGGACTTTCGCGGCGACGGCGGCACTGCTTATCGCCAGCTTCGTGCTGCTCGGCTCGTCGGTGGCTATGCTCAGCTTCCGCTACAACCGCGAGGAGCGCGAGCAGTCGCTGACCGCCTCCGCCGAGTATCTGGTGGACGCCGCGGAGGAATACACCTGGAACGGCAACGTGTACCGCAACCCGTATCTGTCCAGCGCGGTGAGCCTGAGCGCCAAGATAAGCGGCAGTCAGATAGTGATAACCGACTCGACCGGGCTGCTGATAGCGTCGCCGGAGGGCGTGGAGAGCGTGTTTCGGCTGTATGTGCCCGAAAACGTGATGGACAGGGTGCAGCGCGGCGAGTATGTCGGCACCGGAAACCTGGGCGTGTACTCGGGCGAGTTCTTCACCGTCGGACTGCCTGTGCGGTCGAACGGCGAGTTCTGCGGCGCGGTGTTCGTGTCGGTGACGTCGACCGCGTTCCAGAAGATGATAGGGCAGTTTATCAAGCTGTTTGTGATGATGGCGGTGCTCGTGCTCGCGGTATCCAGTCTGTGGGCGTATTTCTACACCCGACGGCTTACCGAGCCGCTGAAGCGCATGGCGGACGCGAGCCGCGCGTTCGGTCGGGGCGACTTCGGCGAGAGGGTGGCGACCGACGAGGACACGGCGCTCGAGATACGCGACCTCGCCGCCAGCCTCAACCGAATGGCGGAGAGTCTGGACAAGAGTGAGACGCGGCGGCGCGAGTTTATCGCCAACGTGTCCCACGAGCTGAAGACGCCGATGACCTCGATAAGCGGCTATGTCGACGGCATACTCGACGGGGTGATACCGCCGGAGAAGGAGAAAAAGTATCTGACGACGGTGTCCGCCGAGACCAAGCGTCTCAGCCGCCTTGTGACCCAGATGCTCGAGCTGAGCCGGATGGAGGCGGAGGAGGACGAGCCGATAAAGAAGACCGCGTTCGATCTGTGCGAAGCGGCTCGTCAGGTGCTCATCGCGGAGGAGCGGAAGATAACCGACAAGAACCTCGAGGTGTCGGTCGAGCTGGACGAGCCCGCGGAAGTGCTAGGCGACAGCGACTCGATATACCGCGTGGTGTTCAATCTGGTGGAAAACGCGGTGAAATACTCGGACGAGGGCACGCCGCTCGAGATAAGGATAACCAAGCAGGGCGGGCGCGCGCTGTTTGAGGTGAGCGACATCGGGCGGCCGATACCGCCGGAGGAGAAGGAGCTGATATTCGAGCGGTTTCACAAGACCGACCGTTCGCGGGCAAGCGAGGGTCTGGGACTCGGGCTGTACCTAGTGAAACGGATACTCGCGCGCCACGGCGAGGACGTGGTGTGCGTGCCGGATGGGAAGCGGACGACGATGCGGTTCGGGTTGGGGCTGGTGCCGAAGAAATAAAGACCTTGACTTGTGGGGAGTTTCATTATATAATTAAGCACCACGTTTTGGAAAGGACGGAATATTTATGGCTGACAAGAAGGTCGAAGCTATCACATCCCGCGACGTCGACTTCGCCCAGTGGTACACCGACATAGTGACCAAGGCGGAGCTTATCGACTACTCCTCGCTGAAGGGATTCACGATAATGCGACCGTACGCCTGGGCTATATGGGAGAACATCCAGAAGAAGTTCGACGACGAGTTCAAGCGCACCGGTCACGACAACGTGTCCATGCCGCTGCTGATACCCGAGAGCATGCTCCAGAAGGAGAAGGATCTCGTCGAGGGCTTCGCGCCGGAGGTGGCGTGGGTCACCCACGGCGGCAGCGAGAAGCTGGAGGAGCGGCTGTGCATCCGTCCGACGAGCGAGACGGTGTTCTGCGATCACTTCGCACACGTCGTTCAGAGCTACCGCGACCTGCCCAAGAAGTACAACCAGTGGTGCTCGGTGGTTCGCTGGGAGAAGACCACCCGTCCCTTCCTGCGCGGACGCGAGTTCCACTGGCAGGAGGGTCACACCCTGCACGAGACCGAGCAGGAGGCTATCGACGAGACGCTCGGCATGCTCGACATCTACGCCGACGTCGCCGAGCGCTGCCTCGCCATGCCGGTGATAAAGGGTCAGAAGACCGAGAGCGACAAGTTTGCCGGAGCGGAGGCGACCTACTGCATCGAGTCGATGATGCACGACGGCAAGGCGCTTCAGGCGGGTACGAGCCACTTCTTCGGTCAGAAGTTCGCGAGCGCGTACGACATTCAGTTCACCGGACGGGACAACAAGCTGCATACGCCGTGGCAGACGTCGTGGGGCGTGTCCACCCGACTGATAGGCGGCATAATCATGACCCACGGCGACGACAACGGACTGCGCCTTCCCCCCGAGATTGCGCCGATCCAGGCGGTGGTCGTGCCGGTCGCGTCGCACAAGCCGGGCGTGACCGAGGCAGCCGAAAAGCTGGTGGCGGCGCTGACCGCCGCGGGCATCCGCGCGAAGGGCGATTTCAGCGACAACAGCCCGGGCTGGAAGTTTGCGGAGTACGAGATGAAGGGCGTGCCGCTGCGAATCGAGATAGGTCCGCGCGACATCGAGGCGGGGGTGTGCATGTTCGCCCACCGCACCGGCGGCGACAAGTATCAGGTGAAGCTGGACGGCGTGGAGCAGAGCGCGAAGGAGGCTCTCGCGAAGATACAGCAGGAGCTTTACGACCAGGCGAAGGAGAACATGGAGAAGTACATCTACGAGGCGGACACGCTTGAGGAGGCAGCCGCGCAGATGGCAAAGCACGCGGGCTTCGTCAAGATGAAGTGGTGCGGCGACCCCGCCTGCGAGGAGGCTGTCAAGGACAGGATAGGCATAGGCAGCCGCTGCATCCCGTTCGCGCAGGACAAGAAGGCGGGCGTCTGCCCGATATGCGGCAAGCCCGCGGACACGACGGTGTACTGGGGTCTTGCGTATTAAGGAGAAATCGTGACGATTTTCGACATCTTTCAGAACGGAATATCCGGAGGAGTTATCAGCGGGGCGCGGAAGGGTTTCAAACCCTCCGCGCCTAAGATTCGTGTAGGCTGTTTCGTGAAGGGCGGGTCGAAGGGCTCGAACGACGGCTGTTCCACGTGCTGCGGCGAGGTGATGTTCCAGTTCACGCGGCTGTTCCCCGACCACGCGACGCAGGAGAACCTGTCCGCCGCCGACGCCGCCGCGCTGTGTGAGAAGCTGCTGCGCGAGGAGGGCTACGCGCAGGGCGTGTTCTTCTCGCGCGACGCCGACTGGCACATAACCTGCTACGGACGGCTGAAGATACGCAAGCAGCCGCCCACCCACGCCGACGCGGAGGTCGCTTCGTCGCACGACCGCGAGAAGCCGTCACTTATCCCGCTCGACGCGCCGTTTGTGAAGCCGCTCGGCTTGGACAGGGCGCAGTATGCCGACAAGCTGCGGCAGATAGAGATGTATCTCCAGCTCGCCGCGCCGTTTGTGCCCGAAAATGTTCCACGTGGAACAATAAGTACGGACGATTGTGCGCAAACCGAGGACAGCCATCCCCTAAGACTTGTAGATTTCGGGTGCGGGCGGGCGTACCTCACCTTTGCGATGTACTGGTACCTCACCGAGAAGCTCGGGCGCGAGTGTGAGATCGTCGGCGTCGACCTCAAGGAGAACGTCATTGCCGAAGCGACAAAACTCGCAAATACTTTAGGTTATAATAAACTGAAATTCTACGCAGGGGACGCGGAGAAATTCGACCCAGGCGCGATAGACATGGTGTTCACCCTGCACGCGTGCGACCTCGCGACCGACTACGCCCTCGCGTGGGCGGTGCGGCGCGGCGCGCAGTCGATAGTGAGCGTGCCCTGCTGCCAGCACGAGCTGTTCCCGCAGCTGAAGAGCGAGGCGCTCGAGCCGCTGCTGCGCGGGATAATCCGCGAGCGGACGGCTTCGCTTGTGACCGACGCCGCGCGGGCGCAGCTGCTCGAGGGCTTCGGCTACAAGGTGGAGGCGGTCGAGTTTGTGGACGCGGAGCACACGCCGAAGAACATCATGCTGCGCGCGAAGAAGGTTCGGTCGGCGGAGCACCCGCGCTCGGCCGCGGCGATGGCAGCTTATCGCGAGTTCGTGGCGGCGTGGGGCGCCGACCCGGCGATAGGGAGGTTGCTGGGAGTTTCCCAGCCCTCATAAGACCTTGGGGACGTTGTCCCCAAACCCCTAAGGTCGCGGGCGCTCCGCCCCTGCACCCCGGGTCACTTTTTGTACGGACAAAAAGTGACGGAAAAAACCGCCAAAGGGGGCTTTTAACGAAGCCGCCCCCTTTGGAATCCCCATGCACCACGAGTCCGGCAGCCTGATGAAACGGACTCTACGCACCGCAAGGTTCGTCGCGCTGCGAGTTGCACGACTGCGACTGCTCCTGTTACCGCTAATCGCTCGCAGGATGTTGTCGCAGGTTTGTGTGTAGCGCTTAATTCTCATTGACGGAGAGTAGTGTTTGATGAAAAATCTACTTAACGTACTGCTCAAAATACCCGAGTTCAGGCAGATGTGCGAGAGCCTGGAGCGCGGCGCAAGTCCGGTCGCGGCGGGAGGTCTCAACTCGGTACACATGGCGCAGGCAGCGGCGGCGCTCGGCGAGACGACCGGGCGACCGCTGTTTGTGCTCTGCCCCGACGACCTGTCCGCAAGCCGAATAGCGAGCGACTGCGCGGCGTTCCTCGGCGACGCGGCGGTGCTTCCCCCGAGGGAGTGGGGCTTTCACGGAGCGCTCGCGACCTCGCACGAGTGGGAGCACAAGCGGATAGTCGCGCTGAACACGCTGTTAAGCGGCGGGTGCGTCGTTGCAAGCGTGGAAGCCGCGTGCGCGAGGACTATGCCGCCCGACGTTTTTCGACGCATATCGACCGAGATAAAGCCCGCCATGCGGCTCGAGCCGGACGCGCTCTGCGACCTGCTCGCGGCGGCGGGATACGCCTACTGCGAGGCGGTGGAGGGCGCGGGACAGTACTCGCGGCGCGGCGGGATAGTCGACTTCTTCTCGCCGGGCGAGGACGCGCCTGTCCGCGTGGAGTTCTGGGGCGACGAGGTGGACGTAGTCTGTCCGTTCGACCCGCAGACACAGCGCCGCGGCGATCCGCTGGACAGCGCGAGGGTGCTGCCCGCGGCGGAGACGCCGGTCGACTGCGCGGAGGGCGGAGCGGTCGGCGTGGCGAAAGTTCTGCGCTCGCTCGCGGCACGGCAGAAGCCCGACGCGGCGCTGAAAAAGACGCTGATGGAGGACGCCGAGCGGTTTGAGAACGAGCGGAGCTTTCCGGCGGTAGACCGATGGCTGGACATGATATTCCCGAGCTTCTGCACCGCGCTCGACTATCTGCCCGAAAATGCGCTTGTGGTGATACTCGACCACTCGCGGCTTAGCGAGCGCGCGGGCGGCATGGCGTGGCAGAACGGCGAGGACGTGGCGGAGCTGCTGAAAGAGGGACGGCTGCACCCGCGCCACGCGAAGTTCTACATGGACATAGACGAGCTGTACGCGGCGGTGGAAAAGCTGCCGTTCGCGTATCTCGACAGCTTTATCGGCGCGGCGTACCCGGTGCCGCCCAAGATGATAGCGACGTTCAACGCGCGGCAGCTTCCGAGCTACGGCGGCAGCCTGGACACGGCGGTGCAGGACGTGCGGCACTATCTGGACGCGCGCGAGGGGGTCGTGCTGCTCTGCGCGGACGAGCGTCGGGCGCGGCGGCTGATGGAGCTGCTGTTCGAGCGGGGAATAAACGCGCAGCTCGACTTTGAGCTGAAGGAGCTGCCGCTTCCGGGACGGAGCAGGATAGCGCTCGGCAGCATCAGCGCGGGATTTGAGTACCCCGAGCTGTCGCTTGCGGTGATAACCGAGGGTCAGATAGTGCGCCCCTCCCGCGGCGAGGCTCGCAAGGGCAAGAAGAAGTCGGCGGCAAACCGCGTCAAGAGCTACGCCGACCTCACACCGGGGGACTATGTCGTCCACGACGACTACGGAATAGCGAAGTTTGTCGGCATCCAGACGCTGGAGGTCGACGGATTCATGCGCGACTACGCGAAGCTGCAATTCCTCGGGACCGACGTGCTCTACCTGCCCGCGACGCGTCTGGACGTGATAGCGAAGTACATCGGCGCGGGGGAGGGCAGCGAAGTGCGGCTGTCCAAGATGGGCGGCGCCGAGTGGAAGCGCTCCAAGTCGCGTGCGAAGGCTGCGGCGAAGGAGCTCGCGGGCGAGCTTATCAAGCTGTATGCCGAGCGTCAGCACATGCCGGGCGTGGTCTGCGCCCCCGACGACGAGCTTCAGAAGGAGTTTGAGGAGCGGTTTGAGTATGACGAGACGCCCGACCAGCTGTCGGCTGCGCGCGAGATAAAGGGCGACCAGGAGAAGGCGACGCCGATGGATCGCCTGCTCTGCGGCGACGTGGGCTTCGGCAAGACCGAGGTGGCGCTCCGCGCGGCGATGAAGTGCATTTTAAGCGGGATGCAGGTGGCGATACTCGCGCCGACGACCGTCCTCGCGCAGCAGCACTATCTGACCGCGACGCGGCGGTTTGCGGGATTCGGCGCGAACATCGACGTGATGAGCCGATTCCGCTCGCAGTCCGACCTGAAAAAGACGGCGAAGGCGGTGGGCGAGGGTCGGGTCGACCTGCTCATCGGCACGCACAGGATACTTCAGAAGGACGTGAGTTTCAAGAAGCTCGGACTGCTTATCGTCGACGAGGAGCAGCGGTTCGGGGTGATGCACAAGGAGCGGCTGAAGGAGATCTCGAAGGGTGTCGACGTGCTGACGCTCAGCGCGACGCCGATCCCGCGCACGCTGAACATGGCGCTGAGCGGCATACGCGACATGTCGGTGCTGGAGGACCCGCCGCGCGACCGCCTTCCGGTGCAGACATACGTGCTCGAGCAGGACGACGGCGCGCTGTTCGAGGCGATGCGGCGCGAGCTCGGGCGCGGGGGACAGGTCTACTATCTGCACAACCGCGTCGAGTCGATAGAGCGCACGGCGTCGAAGATACGCGCGGCGCTCGGCGAGGGCGTGTCGGTCGCGACGGCTCACGGTCAGATGAGCGAGCACGAGCTCAGCGAGGTGATGGCGGCGGTCGAGCGGGGCGAGATACAGGTGCTCGTCTGCACGACGATAATCGAGACGGGAATAGACATTCCGAACGTGAACACGCTTATCGTCGAGGACGCGGACAGGTACGGGCTTTCGCAGCTGCACCAGATTCGCGGTCGGGTGGGACGCAGCCGTCGGCGCGCGTACGCCTATCTCTGCTACCGCCGAGGCAAGGCACTGAGTGAGATAGCACAAAAACGGCTGAGCGCGATACGCGAGTTTGCCGAGTTCGGCGCGGGATTTAAGATAGCGATGCGCGACCTCGAGATACGCGGCGCTGGCAATCTGCTGGGCGCGGCGCAGTCGGGACACCTCAACTCGGTGGGCTACGAGATGTATCTGAAACTGTTGGAGGACGCGGTCATCGAGGAGAAGGGCGAGAAGCCGGTTCTGCGCGCCGAGTGCACCGCCGACCTGTCGGTCGCCGCGCGGATACCCGAGAGCTATGTCGCGTCGAGCGGCGAGCGGATGGACCTCTATCGACGGATAGCGCTCGTGCGCGACGACGCCGGCGCGGGCGACCTCATCGACGAGCTGTGCGACCGATACGGCGACATGCCGCGCGAAGTCCACGCGCTGATACGGATAGCGCTGCTGCGCACCGACGCGGGCGACGCGGGGGTGAAGGACATCGCGCAGAAGGGGGAGGTCATGCGGTTCTACCTCGCCGAGCCGAACATCGAGCGGGTGAGCGCGGTATGCTCGAGCGACAAATACCGTCGGGTGCTGCGGTTCGAGGCGGGGAACAAGCCTGCCCTCGCGCTGCGGCTTGCGAAGGACGCCGACGCGCTGGAAGTGGCGGAAAGATTCGTGAAGGATTTGAAGGGGTGACCTTCACCCATTAAGACCTTGGGGACGTTGTCCCCAAACCCCTAAGACCGTAGGGGCTTCACCCCTACAACCCCTAAGACCGCGGGATGCTCCGCCCCCGCTGCCCAGGGCTACTTTTTGTTCGCGCAAAAAGTAGCCAAAAACGCGCTTAGGGGTGCTCACGCACGACTCGCTTACGCTCGGCGTGCTACCCCGCACCCCTAAGAACCCCAAAAGGGCAAGGGCAAAGGACAAAGTTCAACTCCGACCGGTTTCGCAAAGCGAAATCGCAGCCAGTTCTGCATGGCTGCGAAGGGAGGAGTTCAGCGAACCGTAGGTTCGCGGGCGGCGCTGCCGATGCGCGACTGCGTCTACCCCTGTCACCGCTAATCGCTCCATTGATTTCATCGTATGATTGTAGACGCGGCGGTTGAAAAGTTTTTCTGAAAGTGGTATTATGATGTTGTAGGAATATCACATTGTCGAGCGCGAGGGGAGGTTCGCTATGAACACCAAGACTGTCGAAGCCGATTCGGCGCGCCGTCACGGTCGACCGCCGCTGCTGCGAGCGTTCGAGTATCTGCTCTACGCGGTGCTGTTCGTCGTGCTCGTCGTCCCGCCCGCGTTTGTGTACGGCTTGATCATCAAGGACGCGGCGAACTTCCGCGAATATGAGGATGTGTGGAACTTCTACGACACCCCGGGGTTCAGCTACGGCGCTTATAGAGTAGAGAAGGACTGGACTGCCATATCCGATTACAGCAAGATACCCGCCGGGGAGAAGTTCGAGTACACAATCGATAGCGGCTGGCGGAGCAGCACCTACACCTTTACCATGGTTGAAAATCCCGTCTACACACTTGAGGACGGTATGTCGGTCATGCTCTGGCGGCGGGAGGACGACGGTCTTCTGACATACGTGCTGGAAAACGGTCATTTTCTGCTTACCCTGTCCGAACCCGACTATGTCGACGACAACCAAGTCGGAAGGTACTGCGTCCTGCCCGACGAGGTGGAGGAGAAGATACTGAGCGTCGCGAAAGCGCGGCACCCCTACGACGTGGAACAGTCGCTCGAGCGGGCGTATAAGAAGGCGAAGGGACTCGAGCCGTGCTATAACTACGGATTCTCCGTAAATGTCGGGTACAACGTCGGTATCGGCATAGTCACCGACGAGTATGTCTTTGTCGGGATGGGCAACTTCGATGTGGACGAAAACGGCGAGCAGGTCTGGTACGACGAATCGCCGAACTATATCTTCGACCGACATACCGGCGAGCAGGTGTCGATCGACCGCTTCTGCGCGGGCGGGAGCTTCGAGGCGATAAGGTCGGAGCTGACCCGCAGGATGTTCGAGCCGAAGGACGACTTCTTCCCGCCGTATGTCGACTACGAATTTACCGATGAGCAGATCGCGCTGACGGCGTCCCGCCTGGAAGTGGGAAACATCCTGTTCCGCGAGGACGGGCTGTACGCCGAGGTACACGGTAAGCTCGGAGACTATCCCGATGCCGGCTACGCCATCGGCGCGCACTGGGAGGCAATCGAGGACTTGATCGCGGTGGACGGCATAGTGGAGAGGGTCGGATAGCGCGCGAAAATGTTCCACGTGGAACATTGATTGTGTACAAATGTCCACAGTATGAGCACACAGAGAGGGGTGACGCGCATGAACATACCGGTCAAGGTCACGCCGCCCGCGCGGGTCAGGCGTCCGTGGATTCTCGGCGCGATAATCGCGGCGCTGCTGGCGGTCGCGGCGGTTATCTCGCTGTACGAATTCTCGCCTGAGTTTCGCCTCGCGGTGGCGTACAAGCCGGTGGACAAGCAGCTCTGCGCGGTGGAGAACGTGAACCGGAGCATCGGAAAAGTCACAGTCAAGTGCTACGAGAAGCGGATAGGTTGGGGGTACATGCTGGTCACGAGCGACGGAGTGCATGTGCAGGTCGACCGACCGGTCTTTCAACTTGGCTCATTTCTCAAAGAATCTATCGGGTTGGATGACGATGTGCGACGGGCGCTCGAATCCTATGTCATGGGCGAGGTAATAACCGAGGATGTTCTGCGCGAAATGATGAGTTGGTGGTGCGGGACCGGAGATTACAACATAACGGTGAATCGAAGGAGCAACGAGAGCCACTACTACGGCTCGGAACCCATTGTCATAGCGCCGGATATACTTTACTTCGACGGCGACGAGCGGTACACATATTTCACTGTGTCCATGTGGGGCATGGATAGGGTGTACCTCACGCTCGACCGCGCCACCGGCGAGATAACCGCGTGCGCTCCAACTGTCTACGCACCGTAAGTTCTACGGCGCACGCTGAGCCGGCTCCCTTCGCGGACGTTTTGAATTGCCCGCGATTTCGCTGCGCGAAACCGGTCGCGGCTGCCCAGGTTGTGCAAAAAATCACTCGCAAAACGCGGCGAAGTGTAGTATAATATGGATTGCAACGAATACGAAACGGAGGCAGGTCATATATGCAGAAGATAGAGCGGGCGGCGCTGATACTCGCGGGTGCGGACGGCGGCGCCATGTGGTCGGAGGAGATGCTCTTTCAGCCGCTTTTGCGCGTCCAGGCGTGGGTGCTGGTGCGCACCGACGTTGACGCGGTGATATTCGACGGCAGCGACGAGCTGCGCGCACAGCTTCTCGCGGTATACCCCGAGGACAAGGTGATAAGCTCCGCCGACGCCGCGAACTGCGAGGTGGGCATGACGATCGCGATACCCGCGCCGGCGTTTGTAACGACCGACGCGATGCGCGGCATGATAGAGACGGTGTCGACGCTCGGCGCGATGCGTCTGGTGCGCGACGGCGAGACGATAGCGTACGCCGCGCCGGGATTGCTTAGCGAGGCATCGGTCGCTTCGCACGACGACGGCTCGAGCTACGTCGTGGACGCGGACGAGGGCAGCTTGGTGATAGGCGACTACTGCGCGCTGTCGCAGGCGGAGGATCGCGCGAACGCGATAGTCTGCCGCCGTCTTCAGCGCGCGGGCGTTCGGATAGTGCGCCCCGAGACGGTGTCGATAGGCGCGGATTCGGTGATAGAGAAGGGCGCGGTGATACTGCCCGGCTGCATAATCAGGCACGGCAGCGTCGTGCACGCGGGCGCGGTGATAGGTCCGAACACTCTGCTCGACGACGCCGAGATCGGCGCGGGCACGACGGTCAACCAGTCGCAGGTGTACTCGTCGAAGGTGGGCGAGGGCACAACGGTCGGTCCGTTCACACATGTGCGTCCCGAGTGCGACGTGGGCAGCGAGTGCCGAATCGGCGCGTTTGTCGAGCTGAAGAAGTCGACGATAGGGGACGGCACGAAGGCTGCGCATCTCACGTTTGTGGGCGACAGCACCGTCGGAAAGAACGTGAACTTCGGCTGCGGCACGATAACATCGAACTACGACGGATTGAAGAAGCACCGCACGGTGATAGGCGACGGCGCGTTCATCGGGTGCAACTCGAATCTGATAGCGCCGGTGACGATAGGTGAGAACGCGTACACCGCGGCGGGCGCGACGGTGGTGAAGGATGTGCCGCCCGAGTCGCTGTACATCGCGCGTCCGGAGACGGTGATAAAAGAGGGCTGGGCGAAGAGAGTGATGGCGCTGCGGGAAGCCAAAAGGCAGAAAAAGGGGTAAACCCCTAAGACCTTGAGGGCGATGCCCTCAAACACCCAAGACCTTGGGAGCTATGCGCCCCCAAACCCCGCAGTTTCTTTTGGACGCCCAAAAGAAACCAAAAACCGCTCAGGGGACAGCTACAAAAAACGTCGATGGACTTTTCCATCGACGTTTTTTGAACTCGCCGTCCCCTAAGAACCCCCAAGGGCATTTTGTGTTCTACGTCGCGCAACCGCCACAGCACCCCGCAAGGTTGTACGCCGTGCGTACCGCATCCAAGCTGTACGCCACCGCAGAGCGGAGTCAAAAGGTCTCTGCCTTCTACACGCTCAGCCGCTTACCTGGTCTATCGTTCGGGATTGTGCCTCTATCGGTTCACCGCAAGGTTGTACGTGGAACATCGGGGGCTTTATTTTGCGCGCGGGTATGGGTTCGGGTCATTCGTCAGCCCGAGCAGATAGTCGACGCTCGTATTGTGGAACTTCGCCAGCTTTATCAGTATATCTGTCGGAATGTCGCGACTGCCTGTTTCATAGTGTGAGTAGCAGTTCTGAGTACAGTTGAGATAAGCCGCGACATCCCTTTGCAACAAATCTTTGTCCTCTCTAAGCTCTCGTATGTGCCGATAATACATGACAACCCTCCCAAACAAGAAGTGTTGTCTTAATTATATGTAAACCATTTTGTGATATTGACGTGTGGTACATTTTGTGATATATTAGGTGTAAGAGGTGATTAGCATGGATGTTACGCAGGTGTTTAAGATAATCGCAAAGCAGCAAAACAAAACACTGGAGCAGGTTCGGGGAGAGATAACCGAAGCAATTGATTATGCAATGGCAAATCCTGACCCAGAGGTAAAGGCATTTTGAAAGGAGCTTGCGCCGGATGGCAAAGCGCCTTCGCCGGAGGACTTTGTTGAGATAATGGCAGGAATTGCGAAGATGCAAGGCATAACGGGAAACGAATAACCCCTGAATGTTCCACGTGGAACATTCAGTGTGGACAAACGTACACTGTGCACGTACAACCTCACGGTGAACCGATAGAAGCACCAGCCCAAACAATAGACCAGGTAAGCGGCTGAGCGTGTTGGAGGCAGAGTCCTTTTGACTAACATCGGCGGTGCGTATCGCTTGCGGGGAGGACGCACGGCGTACAACCTTGCGGGGTGCTGTGGCGGTTGCGCGACGTAGAACACAAAAATGCCCTTGGGGGGTTCTTAGGGGACGGCGAGTTCAAAAAACGTCGATGGGCTTTTCCATCGACGTTTTTTGTAGCTGTCCCCTGAGCGCGTTTTTGGCTACTTTTTGCGCGAACAAAAAGTAGCCGCAGCGCGAGGTGCGTAACCTCGCGACCTTGGGAGTTTGAGGGCGAAGCGCCTCAAGGTCTTGCCCTTCGAGGGCAGTCGAAAACGAATTTCGCGCATAAAAAAGGTGGGGCACCCCTATTGGAGCACCCCACTATGCTAAAACTGTAATGCAGACCGCGCAGAGGGTAAGTAACTACGCAACCCGCAAATTTGTACCGTCTGCGCTGAACTCCTTCCTTCGCGCCCATGCAGGATTGGGCGCGATTTTGCTACGCAAAACCGGTCGGAGTTCCGGACTCTACTCCTATCCGAAGCATAACGCGCCAAAGCGCATAAAAAAGGTGGGGCATCCCTATTGGAACACCCCACTATGCTAAAACTGTAAGCAGACAGTTTAGCGCCGAAGCGATGAGGCAGGCACGCCGGCGGACTAACGCCAAACCGACTTACGCTGCGAGGACGCGAGCCCCGCTCGCACCGCAGCAGATTGTCGGTAAGCGTTAGGACGGCGATAGCGTGCCCAGCCGAATCGTGACAAAATCGCGTTAACGCTTAGAGAACTGCGGAGCACGACGGGCTGCCTTGAGTCCGTACTTCTTGCGCTCCTTCATACGCGGATCGCGCGTGAGGAAGCCCGCCTGCTTGAGCGTCTGGCGATACTCCTCGTTCAGCTTGAGCAGCGCGCGGCTGATTCCGTGACGGATAGCGCCCGCCTGACCGGTGAAGCCGCCGCCCTGGACGGTGCACTCGACGTCCACCTTGCCGAGCAGGTCGGTCGAGACCAGCGGCTGACGGACGATGATCTTCATGGTGTCCAGACCGAAGTACTGGTCTATGTCGCGGCCGTTTATCGTTATCTTGCCGGTGCCGCCCTCGTAGACATGGACGCGCGCGACCGAGCTCTTACGGCGGCCGGTGCCGTAGTGATAGGGCTTCTTAGGAGTATACATCAGTTATTGCCTCCTTCATAGGGTACCGGCTTCTGTGCCGCGTGCTTGTGCTCCGCGCCGGCGTAGATATGGACACGGTTAAACGCCTTGGCGCCGAGGGTGTTATGCGGGAGCATTCCCTTGACGGCTATCTCCATCGCGCGCTCGGGGTGGGTCTCCATCAGGTGATCGTAGTGCGTCTCCTTGATGCCGCCGACCCATCCGGTGTGATGGTAGTGGATCTTCTTCTGGAGCTTGTTTCCGGTGAGAACGGCGTCCTTCGCGTTGATGATGATAACGAAGTCGCCGCAGTCAACGTGCGGGGTGAAATCGGAGCGATGCTTGCCGCGAAGTATCGAGGCTGCCAGCGCCGCCGTGCGTCCGAGCGGCTTGCCCGCCGCGTCGATGACATACCAGCTGCGCTGATAGGTCTCGCTCTTTGCCATAAAGGTGGACATTTCTTATCCTCCGTTCTAAATGTGTGGTTCCCATGCGTGCGCTGTATATCCAACGGTCAGTAAAAAGTCGGTGCGCACGCGGGTTGCAATCGGCGACGGTTTGCGGTAAAATAATTCGTGAGGGTAACGGGTCCGCACTGAACTTTTTCGCGCCGTGTCGGTGCAGAATTAGTTATACCACAGAATTTTCGGCATGTCAAGCGGTTTTTTGCCAAAATTAAGAGAAAAAATCAAAGCTCGCTTTTTCGCCGTTTTACTCGCTTATGCTCGCTCATGCTCGTGTACGAAATCTTTTTTTGGAGGTTTTCCGGATGATACAGAAGCTGCTCAGCACCACGCGCAAGGCGGTGGACGAATACAAGCTGATAGAGGAGGGCGACCGCATCGCCGTCGGAGTGAGCGGCGGCAAGGACTCGCTCTGCGTGCTGACCGCGCTCGCGGCGCTGCGGCGGTTCTATCCGGTAAGCTACGACGTGCAGGCGGTGACTATAGACATGGGGTTCGGGCTGGACTTCCGTCCGGTGGCGGCGTACTGCGACGAGCTGGGCGTGCCGCTTCAGATAGTGCCGACGCAGATAAAGGAGGTCGTGTTCGACATCCGCAAGGAGGAGAACCCCTGCTCGCTGTGCGCGAAGCTCCGCCGCGGCGCGGTGAACAACGCTGCGCTCGACCTCGGCTGCAACAAGGTGGCGTACGGGCATCACCTCGACGACGCGGTGGAGACGTTTTTGATGTGCCTGTTCTACGAGGGACGGCTCGGCTGCTTCTCTCCCAAAACCTTCCTCGACCGCAGCGGCGTGACGGTGATACGCCCGATGATATATGTCGACGAGTGGTTCTGCGAGAAATTCGCGTGCGAGCAGCGGCTGCCGGTGGTGGACAAGAAGTGTCCCGCCGACGGCAACACCAAGCGGGAGGAGACAAAGCAGCTGGTCGAGCTGCTGCGCGGGAAGTTCCCCGATTTGAAGGATAGAATATTGGGAGCTATGCAACGCGGATTGAAAGACTGGAAGCCGGTCGAAATCGCATAGCGATTTCTCCCACGCGCTTCGCGCGCGAATTACTTCATAAGGAGACCTTGAATGCGACTGTTTACAAAAAATGAGAAGTCGCCGCTCGATTTCATCGTCGCGGGACTGGGCAACCCGGGCAGCGACTACGATAAAACACGCCATAACGCCGGTTTTATGGCGCTGGACGCGCTCGCGAAGTTCTGCGGGTCGGATGTAACCCAGAAGCGTTTTCAGGCGCTGACGGCGCGCGTAACGCTCGACGGCGCGCGTCTGCTGCTGATGAAGCCGCAGACCTTCATGAACCTGAGCGGAAACGCGGTCGGCGCGGCGGCGAGCTTCTTCAAGGTGCCGCCCGAGCGGATAATCGTGCTCTGCGACGACATATCGCTGCCGCTCGGCAAGATCCGGGTGCGCGGCGACGGCTCGGCGGGCGGTCACAACGGGCTGAAGTCGATAATCGCGCAGCTGGGCAGCGAAAGCTTTCCGCGTGTGAAGATAGGCATAGGCGGCGCGGAGAACCACGACGACAAGCTGGTGAACTGGGTGATAGGACGGTTCTCGGCGGGGGAGTACAAGGTGGTACAGGCTGCCGCCGAGGGTGCGAGCGACGCGGTGCGGGTCATCATTAAAGATGGCTTTGAGAAAGCCGCAAATCTGTTTAACGGAAAAAGTTTTTCGTAAGACCGCGGGATTGCATCCCGCACCCAAGGTCGCGAGACTGCGCGTCTCGCGCTCTCGTAAGACCTTGGGGCTGCTCGCCCCAAACCCTCGGCAACATTTTTTCTCTCCCGGAGAGAAAAAAGGCTGCCCAAAAAAGAGACGCCAAAGGCGTTCCCCCTTTGG